>TARA_R100001369_G_scaffold26381_2_pt1 | contig 17935 bp, 12 predicted proteins | sample TARA_R100001369 | Tara Oceans TARA_R100001369 (sample SAMEA2621528) | marine metagenome | biome: marine biome (ENVO:00000447); feature: surface water layer (ENVO:00002042); material: "saline water (ENVO:00002010), including plankton (ENVO:xxxxxxxx)" | depth 5 m | reverse complement strand
TTTAGCGGCAACTCTTTTTGCTTGCTCCGCTAAGATTTGATCCCAAGTTGATGGATCGCCCTGAGTTTGTGGAAATTTTTTATTAATTTCCCGAGCCAGACTTGCAATGGCAGCAGTTTGTTTCTGTTTCTCCAAAACGTCATTTGCAACAGCAGAAATTGAATCGCTGTCCTCCGCATATGCCTCTTCTTCAGTCTCCCCCGATTTTAATCTTAACAATTGTTGAGTGCGCGTTTTCGCGACAGGCTTCTTTTTAAGTTTTGGCTTCTCATTTACAGCATGAAATAGTTTATCTAAGCCGCCAGCAATATCCTTAATTTCGACAGCTTTATCTAAAAGCGCTTTTGTCGCACTTATAGCTATACCAACTGAAATTGGATCAATCATAATTTTACGGCTTTGTAGGCCATGTAATGTTGTTCATGTCGGCTTGAGCGGGGACGTCTCTTAACGCAGAACGATAAGCGGTCTGTGCATCGCTCATCGTGTTGTCAGATGCACCCCACCAGTCTGTCTCAGATAAAAGAACATCGCGTTTTTCTCTAATCTTAATCATTGTTCTGGCACTTGCGCCATCTGCCCATTCTTTGTCTACAATGTCAGCCGCTGACTCTTCTTCTGCTGTATAAGCAACAGTTTTGTCTGAAATAATTCCATCCGACTCAAACCTAACAGTTTGACCTTTTCTTGCCATTTTTAAAATCCTTTTAAGAAGTTACTTTTGTCCAAATTTTGTAAGTGCCATCTAACCCTGCACCAGAAATTTTTACACCGTTAAGATTATTTGCCGCTTTATTTCCAATATTTCCGGTAGTCCATGAACCAGCACCACCTTGATGGTCAAAACTCATCCAAGTTCTAGTTTTTATAAAAGTTGCAGTGTTTGGTGCGTCCATTGTTTCAAAAACCCAACAAAAACTTTCGCCTGAAGCAGACCCAATTCCACCACCAGTAAGAACTCCACCCGCTGCTGAGTTACTATAAGTGTTATCAAAAGTTCCACCAGTCATATGTATAACTTGATATGCGTAATTGCTGGTTAAAAAATTTGTTCCATCTGTTGAGAAAAGTATGGTTGGATTTAGCCCATCAGTAGTAGTAGTAGCATCAACTTCAATTCTTATGTCTGTTGAGAAACCCATTACTTGAAAAAAATTAGCATCAATAGTACCGCTTGAACTAAACTTCCAAAGCCCGCCACCACCAGCATCTTCAAAAGCAGGGGGAGCACCAGCACCAGCACTAGTTAATACTTGCCCGTCATTGCCAGTGGCAATCGCTACCGGATTCCCAGACGCATCATAACTAATGATATTTCCGTCAACCCCGGCTTTCATCTGCGTTAAACCGACTGCATCGTTCCCGATCATTGCTTCGACAACTTGTGTTTCGCCAATAACTCCAGCACCTGTTGCACCCAGCACTCTGTTAGCTGTAGCCGTGTGCTGCATTTTAGCATACGTAACAGCATCATCTGCTATTTTTGCGGTCGTAACATTACCGTCTTTTATAACACCTGCTGTTACTTCTGTTGTTGCCATTTAAATTCTCCTAATTAGCTTTTAATGTCTTTTTACCTGATAAATATTTGGGAGCAGGAGGCCCATCCAGCTTAATTTTGTACCATTGTTTCAGACGATTTATTGTTGTTTTCATATTATATAAAATATGTTTTTAAGGCGCATTCGCTTTAGTTGGTGGGCCAACGTCAACTAAAGCACCTTCTGTTACAGAAAAGTCACCGCCTGACCCTAAATTATTAACAAATTCACTAGGTGTTCCTGTCATATAAATTAAAGGCGCGGTTCCTGTCGGTGTGCTACCGTCTGAACCAAGACCAACAGGTGTTAAATCTGCATTAATAAATTTTCTTCTGTTAGAAGTAGTTGTCAAAGGAAAGTTCTGACCATGCCCTATCCAAAATTCATAGATAGACATTAACAGATACTTGTTAACACGCGCACCACCGGGTTCAGACGATGGTAGTGCTCCGATTGTGTGTTCAGAGTTTGTAAAATCCACATTACCACTATTTAAAGCGCCGTTTCGGTATCCATTTGCAAGGTTATCATCTATAAAGAAGTTATTATTAGCAGATGCTCTCGTATCCACCGAACCGCAAGCATGATGCCAGTTTGTCGTATCCGCGTTGTTAGCGTTTAACGTAGCCCATGCATGTTTTAAATCCAAGATACGAGTGTTACCCCCCGTTTGGCGTCCCTCAATACCAAAACCAGCAGAACCAGTATTTTTAATAAAAAATCTATTTTCACCAGCGGAGTAAAGAAAAGCTCCATCATTACCTGCGTCCAAACGAAACCAAAAACTATACGTCAAAAACTGACTATCCGCACAGTTAGTTAAATCCGCACCCCGCTCAAGACATGTTTCACCCGGAAATTGAACTGCGCCAGATGTGACAGCACGATTTGGAAAAGAACCAAATCCTAAAGTGTTATAACCAAAATTTGTCATTACCTACCTCTACAATTTATGCGTCATTTGTTGCATCAGTAGTAAAGAATACTTTGATTCCTAATAGTCTTACTACGCCAGTTTGGCCCGAAGCTGAAACATCGTTATTTATCTGGAAAAAACATAAATCGTTTGCAGCCGGACTTCCTGCTATTGTAACGGCCCCGCTTTCCGCACTAACCATTAAATCGTTTGATGTGCCGCTATGAGCCAGTGCGGTACTCGCAATTAATGTTCCGAATGCTGTATTAGTAGTGTCATCACTTGACACGGCAATACCACCTAGTTGCCATACTACCGTTCCAGTATTAGTTCCTGTTACTGTCCAAAAAGCTTGATACGTTACTGTGCCTTCGTTCCATGATTTAGGAAAAGCTATAGAAAATTGAGCAAAATCATCCGCTGCTGCTGCAAAATCTAATACTTTTAAATCAGGTCTTAATGCAGTTGTTTCTACTTGTGCTAAATCAGCACAAGGGTTAGTAGTACTTGGATACATAGCTCCAGCTGGTATCCATATGCTTTCCTTACCAACAGTTTTTATAACTGCTCCTTCTACAGCAGCAACTCCAGCACTTATTCTTGTTATAGTTGTGTCAGTAGCATGTCCCAACTCAATACCTGTAAGTTGAGGAGATGCTCCCGTAACAACATTAGCTCCTTCAACAGCAATAACTCCTGCGCTTACTCTTGTTAGTGTTGTGTCAGTAGCATGTCCTAGCTCAATGCCTGTAAGTTGTGGACTATTGCCTGTGCCTACACCAATAGACGTTCTTAGCGTTGCTCCTGTTTCAGCTACAATGTTTGAGCCATCGCCGACATACATAATACTGTTAGTTACGGCCAATGCATTTAAATCTTTGGCTGGGCCAGCAGCAAATTTAGCTGTTGTTACTGTTCCATCACCCGGACTATTGATAGCTAGAATACCACCCCATCTTATTTCTACGTTAGCTGTACCTGTAGGAATTGCACTTGAGAATGTAACTGTCGTTCCTGAAATTGCATATGTGTCGTGGTGCTGGGTCACGCCATCGAATGTGACAACGATGTTTTGTTCCGACGCTGGTGCGGATGAAACTGTAAGAGCCGTTGTACTACCAGCTGTAAAATGAGTAGAGACTGTATAGTTTTGTACAGTCATGTTGCCGCCAACAGCGCCAAATTGTTGGGTAGTCCAGCTATCTGGAGAAGCTCCGGTATCTGCTAAAAATATACGCCCAGAGTTGTGTACGCCAATAGTTATATTACCAGCAATTTCATCTATCTCATCACCGCTGTATCTGACAACAGTAATAGCGTTAGTGTCAGATGTAGTCTTTTTAATGCCTAGCGCCCACGCATTACCAGCTGCTGAGATTTGCGGTAGATTTATAGTTACCGCACCTCCGCTTGTGTCAACTGCGTAAAACCTACCGTTTAAACTAGCTGATGGGGAGTAGACACTATCGCTAACTGTAAGATAAATAACATCTTGCCAGACAGCACTAGCGGCTAATGCATTGTCTACATAAGTCTTAACTGCTCCCTGAGTTGGAACTAAAGTGTTGCTTGAGCCTAATGAAGCGGTTGCGTCAAAACCTGTTACTGTTGCACCTGATGCTAGTTCTAATGATGTCGTGGCTTCTATTACAGTCCCAGTTAGACCAGCAAACGTACCAGCCCTTGCCGTTGACGCTCCGACAATACCGTCTAAATTTGTCGCGGCTAAATTTCCAAACGTAGGATTAGCACTTGTCACTAGGCTCTGATTTATTGCTTTTACAGCAGCAATATTAGTCAGCTCGCTGTCCATTAGCGCGCCAGCAGCCGTTACATTAGTTGCATCAGTGACATCAGCAGATGCTTCAATAGCAGCTAATTTAGTCGCTTCAGCCGATGTGTATTGCGCGGTTGGTGATAGTATATTATTTATTTTATCGGCCCAAACATTTAACCATCTGGCCCCAGTAGCCCCTAATGAGTCAGTGCTGTCAGTGTCACTAACTACATCGCCGCCGTGAGTTGTTACCCCAATAACTTTTAACGTTTGGCCTATGAAGGCTTTTTTGACTACAGACAAACCACCGTCTGTTTGTAGTGCGCCGTCTGTGCCACTAGTGGCGTCTGTCGCATCGTCTGTTTTTAATATGCCGGAGAACGTACCAGTCGTGCCTGATACTGCGCCAGAAAATGCGCCATTTACTCCAGAAATATTGCTTGATGCCGTTAACGTCCCCGTAACGCCGAGCCCTGAAGTGGCAACATCTAAAACTTTAGCTCCATTTACAGCAACGCCCAAATTATTAGCGCCTATTCTAAAAGACCCACTGTCTGGATCAGAAGTATAACTATAAAATGGAGCGGCTACAGTGCCATTGCCACTAAGATACTGCGCGGCAGTTGTTGTTGAGTTTTCTAACGCATCGCCAGCGGCGTTCCATTTAAGAAAAGAACTTGCGACAGGTTCAGGAACAATTACAGAGGCACTGCCAGTAAATGTGTTTGAATATTTTAGGGCTTGAGCAATGTCGCTGTCCCGCTCTTGTCCCGCCATTGCCAAACGATCTAAAGCTAATTCATGTGTGTCAGCAGGGAAAGGGTCGTTAGTTACATAATCTACCGTTTGTGTCGTCGTCGTGTTTCTTCTAAAGTGCCACTGAACTGTGTTGGCAGGTGCACTAGCGGCAATTACAACTCCAGTTGTTCCGTTGCCACCTGTGACTGTATAGTGCGTTGTATAGCTCAAAGTCGTTTCAGCGCCCGTCGCAATCGTTCTTTGAACAACGGTTAGCTCGGCTGTCGTTCCAGTACTCTGGAACGGAAACGTAACCGCAAAATTTGTTGTGCTTCCGTTGCCAGTGTAGCTGACGGATGTCGTGGTGGATGAAACGGTCATTTTCTAAGTTCCTTTAGCTTTTCCATATTAACTTGAGTAACGACATCCTGTAGAGTTTCCCCATATTTGGATTTAGTAAGCATATAATTCCATGCTTTGGCTTTGGACTGGCTGTACATTTGCTCAATACGCATCTGCTGTACTACGTCGTTGCTTTTTTTATAAAGCGGCGTTTTAATTAAATCTTCCAGACTTGCTTTTGCCGTTTGTCCCGCATACTCCGCGTAGTCGTGATACTCCCAAGGATCGAATAAAAGTTTGCCGCCTGTGTTTGGGATCGTCTCAGGTGGGCGACTAAAGCCTATCTTTAGACGGTCAAGCTCCCCATCAAGATCGTTAGGCTTCCATTCCTTTGTATAAAATGGGTTGATCATGCCAGTAATCCATCCACCAGATTGATAGACTATTGGCTCTCCCCAAATATTAAGGTCGGCTGGCATTGATGAACTCCAGCCGGGAACATCTTGTTTAAGCGCATCAACAAGTCCGCGCACATAGCGTTTTTCTGGGTCGTAACCTTTTTCTCCTTGAGCCACAATACGCGGGACCATAGATCGAATGAACCCTTCTACAGCTTTTGGCCCATACCTATCGGGGTTCTCGACAGCCTCTAACAAGTTTGCCATGCCTGTCATCCACGTTTTAGATGTAACATTTTTAGAAAACGCCATGCCTAATGCGGCAAGCGCAGTTTGAACACTTTTTTGATCTTTGGCGTTGCCACCAATTTCAGTCAAGTCAGCGGCTAACCCTATAACGGTTGCAAAGGGTTCAACCCTTTTAAATGAAACGTAAGTGTCCCCCACCCGAATTGAGTATGGTTGCCATCCTTGCCGCTCTAAATTTCTTCTAAGCTTTGGATTAGATGGCCCACCACCAGTAATATAACCCGCATGAGCTAACCCGGCGACGGCAACCATAGTAGTTGTCCCTAAAGCTACTCTTGCCTGTGCAAGGTCAGAGGCTTCACCACCTTCGGCGATAGCGCGTTTGTAATCATCACTCATCATTTTAAAAGGCGTGTGTTCCCACGCACGATTTATAATATTTACTGGCGTTTTTAAAAATGGGATGAACCAACGGATAAGAGGGTGAGCGGCAAGACCTTGCAATTGTCTGCCACTTTCTCCTAATTTTGATTGGAATGTAATAAAGCGGCCAAAATCTTGGGATCGTTCTTGGTCTTTAATTAAAGGGTTTGCAATTCCGTCAGCGACATCCTCGGCGAATAACGTGGGGTCAGTCTCGCCGCCACGTTCTGCCCGGCGGAGAGCGTCTGCATAAATAGAAGCCCGTTGTGCCCCAACTTTAAATAATACATCTCCAGCGGCAAGAGTGCGAGTAGAAAACCTTCCTAATGTTGCTACATGCCCGGCAAAATCGATTGCTTGCCCTACAATGCCACTTTTTTGGAAAGCTTCGGCAGATGCGGCATTTACTCTAAATTTCTTACCCGGCTCCATTTTTGTAACGATTTCGCTTGTTGGGTCCATCCAGACCTTGCCAGCTATTTTAACAGCATCAATAGCGGAGTAATAAAACCCAAGAGCCATTGCAGCGTCTTCCCCTAGCTGAACCCCGTCCGTTGCTCCAGTACGCTGGCGTCGCATATGCCCCATCATCCCGGCTATAGTCCGTGTCGGGATTTGTCCTCCAGCAAACAAAAGGTTGCCTAATAAATTGACCGTGTGAGTGACAGGGCTTGAAAGTAAAGCGTTGATCCAAACTTCGTATAAAGCATCAAAGGTTTTTGCCGCCGCTCCATTCCGCAAATAATAAGCCCGTGCAATTGGGTCTTCGATATTTAAATATATTTCAGCTCGTTCTCTTGCGCCAATTTCCGACCCAGCTTTTTTCAAAACGTCTGAAATAGCCTGTTGACGCAAACCATCCCCTCTAGCCCCGACGTTAAATGATGATAGTGTTCTTGCTATTTCAGTCTGTGCGCCTTTTACTTGCGCGTGGATAGCCGCATTTAAAGCGAATTGGCGCTCCATTGCCAATTCGGCTTCGTCTGCATTTTTAAAGCCAGCATTTAAAAGGCCTTGCGCGTCACCAGTTATAACTATTTTTGCTAAACGGTCGGCTTCTTGTGACGACGCCAACAACAAATCACGGGCCGCTAACATATTTGCCGCGACTTCGCCGGGTTGTTTGCCGTAAAGGATTTCACCCCCAAGCAATTTTTTCATTAACCGTCCTTGAGACGACCCAACCAAGTCAGCCATTTGCTCTGTGACTTGATGAGCGATTTTGCCGCCTGTCTTATTGTCAATTTGCTTTGCATAGACTTCGGACTGTGCCGCAATAACAGCCAAAACGTCTTGCTCTTGCGTTAGGTTGTTGACGTTAAAATCTTTTAGCGCGACAAAAGGCGTGTCTTTAATAAACCTCTGATAAACCTCTGCAACCTCTTCAACTTGGCCTTGGTCTACAGGGACACGCGCCGCCGTTTGCTTTCCGGGTGTCTCAACGACAGTAACTTCATCAACGTTAATCGGGGTTGGTTCTGTTGGAGCTTCTACAGGGGGCGTGTCGTCAATAAGCCTTGGGTTGCTTCCTTGCTTACGGGGTCGTCCAAGGTCAAACGCATCGTCTGGGTTCTCTTTGGTTCGTTCATGCTCTTTTAAAATCTTTTGAGCGTCTTTAATGCCCTTAATAGCTTTGCCCCAGCCAGCAACTTGGTAGTCTTGCTCTGGGGTAGGCCCAGCGCCGGGCGCTAGTTCTTGCGGAACAAGATCATTTTCTAATGCCATTTGCCCATCAAAAAACCCCGGTTGTAATGCCGGGGTTGGGTTTGGGTCAGATACTGGGGCTAGTGGGTCAACTGCCATTATTCTTTTTCCTCATCAAGAGCCTGTTGTATCCCTATATTAATCGCTTTTTTTAAGCCACGATTAGGGCTGTTCCTAGACGACGATCCCGAAATAAATTCTAGACCTTTCTCAATAGTTCTGCCACCGAGCATCGCTTGGTTAGTGACTTCGCCAAGGAATGTTTCTTCGTTGTCTTTTGCTAAACCAACCATCTTGTTATTAAGGTTTATTCGCCTTGTATCTAACCAATTGCTTACTGTTTCTTCGCCGTCTTGATTTAAAACTTTTATTGGCAGTGCTTTAGACGCATCTGCCGCTTTTTTTAAAGCATATTGCTCACGGCTTGCCCGAAGGCGTAACAGTTCTACGCGCCCAAACATTAAATAAGGATTAGTCGTTTCAACGTTTTCCATATCGGCCCCGCTCTCCTTTGTCTCTAAACTCTTTGGCCCCGTCGCTAAATTTGCTTGGTTTTGCACTGGCTTGGCCCATTGAATTAAATAACTGTTGTTCAAAGTACCACAGAATTGCTTGGCTGTCTTGCTCTGTTTCACCTAATTTAGCGGCAACCTCTTGATTCCATTCTTTCATCATGCCTCGCTCTATAGCTCTAGGTTGATTTAAAATGACTTCATTTGCAGGAAGATTAGGAGATGTCATTCGGCCAAACTGCCTATTCCATGTTCTAGTGAACCAAAGGTCTGCCGTCGTATCTTCGATCCCATTTAAGTTTAAAAAGAACGGACCCCCTTTGCGGCCAAGACTGAAAGCCCCTAATTTTTGTTCGTCCATTTTGCCGGGGACGCTCATGCTTGTACTGTCTTTCCAAACCCCCGCGTCACGACGCGCATTTCTTATTTCTTTAATTGTGTGAGGTGACATTAACCATTCGGCTGTTCCTTCTACGCCCAAATTGTTTACCATGTGTTGTAAAAACCGCAAACTTTCGCTAGAGACGCTTCTCATTGTCCAAAGCTTGCCAGTCTCTGGGTTCATATGAGGTATAGCCCCGTCAGCCATCCACCCGTCTAACACCTTTAATGCGGCATTAAAATTTGGTTTTGGACGGTTGCCAAAGCTTAATGGGGCGGCAATAGCTGTCGTCAAAATGCGTAGAGCGTGTGCTGAGACATCTTCCCCATTTGCATAGTTTGTAGAGTTCCTATTAGGCGGCATAACAAGGCCATCGTTTAACTCAGGGAATATTTCTCCAGCCGCGTCCCACGTTTCTTTTATATCTTGGTCATACCAACCTTTCCCAGTGTCAATTGTCTCTAATTGGAAATTCGCTTCAGAAAAAGCTTTTTCAATGGCTTCGTCCATATCTGCTTGATTTGTCGGGTCGCCCTGCCGCCCATATCTTGCAATATAATCTTCATCCCAATAACGGCCAATGTCGCCGGGACCAACTTTCCCGCCGCTTGTCGATGGTATATAAGTTGGAAGCTCTTGTTGCCTAAACGTAATTGCTGGCGAACCGTTGCTGGCAGGAACAGCACCGAAGGACAAGTCAGTTATAATTGGGCTTTCAGTTGCTGTTAATTTTTCGGTTATTTCATCAACTTCAAAAACGCCATCATCACGCAACCTGTCATATGTTTCCTCAAGTCTACGCTTGCCAGCATCTGTCAGTCCACTTGTAGGAGCAAATGGGTTCTCACTTCTAAACATATATTGAAGCTCTGAACCTATTCCTTTACCTTGCATTTCTTCGACAACAGCAAGCTCAGTTCCATTTTCACGCCCTAGAATATACCCGACAACATCTTCACTACCTACATCTGGATTATAAGCAGTTGCGTAATAATCACCATTGCTCGCTCTATAAAGAGTAACTCCATTATCAAGCTCTTGAACAATTTCAGAATTTTTAGGCAACATTCCATACATATCGCCCATTTGTAGATTAGGCCGATTTTCAGAAGGGATAACTTTGTTACTTGGATCAACTTCTTTAAGGTAAGAATCAAAATCGTCTATGGCGACTTTACCAACATCTTCGATACTCATGCCGACAGGGATAGGCGACTTGCCTTCAGCAAATCTTTGTCCCGCTTCTTTTGCAACACGGCTGTTTTTCATGGCACGGTAAGCCATGCCAATAGCATCAAATGTCCGCTCGGCAATAACGCCCGTCACTCCACCCTCAACAATTTTGCGAGGCATATTTTTAATTCGTTGCATAAAGTCGCTTTCGGACTCTTGAGCGGCAAATGCTTGTTCAACTATGTTTTTGATTTCTGGATCATCATCAATAAGCTGAAGGCCAAGCTCCATAAGCGTTGCATCTTTTGGGTCAACAGCGGCTATTTCAGCGGCAGAATAGCCAAGCGTTTCAGCTAAAATACGAGTAGAAATTCCAGCGGCTCGAAATGTCCGGGTGAAAATTGAGCCGGGGGCAACAACCTGTGCCATAGGGGCCGTAAAAGCCGCCGTTACCTCTTGGACAGTGCCTTCGGGCTTTAACGCTTCAGCCGCCGCTTTATTTGCTTCATCAAGATATGGAACGTTTTCTTGCATCCAAGGAGTTATTGTTGATGACCAAAATCCATTAGTCATAAAGTCGCCAAGTTCAGTCCCGGCATCTTGCAAGCCTTTGACCGCGCCCTTGCCAAGCCCGGCTCCAACATCTTCAGCAAAATCTAAGGTTTCAAGTATTACCGATTTATCTGGGTTATCTCGGTCAATCCCCACTTTAAATTGTTGGTCGCCCTCCGTGCGCGTTTCGATGTAATCATAAACAGGCTTATCAAGGACAACATCGCCGGGGTCCATGCCAGCTTCAGCCGCCAATTCCCATGCATAACTTGATGGTGCGTTAGCATCTTTTCTAGCGGCTAAGTAACTCGCTTCAACATCGTCGTCTTGTTCGTAAGGGGCTCCAATAGTTATTTTAAGAGGCTCTCTTTCTGGCATTGCCATAGGGGCGTCAAGAGTAGGCAGATTAATTTTAGGAAGGTTTGGGCTATTAATAAGGTCGCCAACGACAACTTCGGCCATTAGTCTTTTTTCCTTCTATCTGCTTCTGTTTTTGCGTCTTTAGTTCTATTTTTTTCTTCAGTATCAAGTCTTTTGTTGTTTGCAATTATAGCCCCAATTTGAGAAAGCGCCTGTGCGCTTGCGTTAAAAGCGGCTTTTGTAATCTTTTTTTCTTTTAAAGCCGTAGCTAATTTTAAAGATGTTTCTGTTACATCCGTACTTGCCCATTCATCTAAATCCTTTGCCGAACCAAATTGTGGTTTAACAAATGAGTTCAACCCCGGAAGTTCAATTCTTGCACGTTTAAGTAAATCGGAGTGAACGTCCCAAGCTTTTTCTTCGCCTTCATCCATACGGGCGTCATACTCATTAAGTGCATTTTGTATTCTGTTTGCCGCGCCGGGGTCAGGATTTATACCCGAAAGAGTAAATTCTTGATCTTGCGCTCCTAACAAATGCCCAAGTGATTTTCGCGCCCGTGCTTCTGGCGAGTGTTTATATCCGGCAGTCAGAACTTTATTTATTAATCCAGTAAGAGAACTGCCGTGGCTCGCCTCAAGTCGGCCATCTTCCGACAGCCTCATCATTTGTCTTTTTATATTGGCTATTTCTACTGTTTGATCTTCTGGCGATAAATCGGCTATGTCATAGATTTCGTTTTGCAATCTAAGCAAAACAGGCTCATCAGTTTTTGCGTTTTCCATAGCAACTAACATTTTGCCAAGTGTCATTGCTTGAGGTCCCGTAATTTTACGATTTGTTTTAAATAATTCAATATCCCTTAATGTTGGCAATTTTTGGTTGTTAGGAAGTTCTTCTCCTATTGACACCATTTGAATCATACTTGCTATTGTTGATGTCGTCTCTTCTTGGTCTAGCTTGTTTTCCTTATCGCTTTTTCTGTCATTTGCATTTTGTTGTGCCTGCAAACTTCTAAGCTCAGTTGCTACTCCATTACGCAAGGTGTTGCGCTCTTTCTCATTAAGGTTGCTCCAGTCAGCGGCATTTTGTTTTGCATTGTTACCTTTAAACACGCCTTCTGCCATTTGGTCATAAACTTCAACAAGGCTATCTTTCGCCTGTGAATTGACCCAAGATAAAATTCCATTTTTAGATGAGTCCTGTTTAAATTTAATTTTTAGCTTTGCTCCAAAGGTAGCATCAATAACGCCAGACTTTACCATCTTATCAATACTAGAAAGACCACTAGTTTCGATAAGTAGCCTTTCTCCGGGACTCATATTTTGTTTAATTAAATTAACCTTAGTATCGAGATCTGTAATTAAACCTGCTTTAAGTTGGTCAAACTTTCTTGCAGTTCCAGCCGCACTAACTTTAACTTGCGACGATGCCGACAAAATATTAAATTTTGATTGAAACGCTTTTTTACCTTGCGGGGTTGCAATAATAGAAGACGCTTTTTCAAATATACTTAGTGCGCGATCCCCAAACTTCTGATTAGCGACAAGTCCGTCTTCTTTTGCAGAGTTTGCTTCTAATTGAGCAAATTGGATCTGAGCCGTCGTCGTTGCCGTTGACACTTCCGCTTCAGCTTGCGCCAGAACAAGAGTGTTTCCAACAGCGGATATAGATTGTCCAAAATTACCTAAAGCGTTGCCAATGTGGTCGTCGATCTTGACGGCGGGGAGCCCGGTCATCCCTGTTGATCGGGGAAGCCCTTGTTGCCTTTGGAAAGTTGGGATGACAGCCATTATGTAAGAAGTCCTAATCTATTAGCGCCTGTTGCCGCCGCTCCTGCCGCGTTCAAATAGCCGCCATATTTTGCTCTCGACGCATTTTGCTTTGCATTAACCGACGCAAAGCGTTGGTTTGTTGACGACGCCCGGCTGGCATCTGCCTCGGTCTGGCCTCGGTACAAAATGGCAAGACGTTCTAACGCGCCTTCAGAACTGGTATCAGCCGAAACATCTAGCGGTGTGTCTTGGTTAATCACGACGCCAGACTTTGCAAATTTAGTTGTTTGAGTAGACATCATTCTATTTAACTTGCTGTCAAAAAGGTCGGCTTCGTATTCAGAGGCTTGTTTAGCCATGACCGCATTATTGTCAGCAATAGCTGCGTTGTAATTTGCCATGTGAGCTTGATAATCGTAATTGACCTGTTGCGTTTGGCTTGAGTAAATACTACTAAATATTCCGCTGGCCGAGCCCAAGGATGAAAGCGTTTGCCCTAAACCGTAATTCCCCGCCGATCCAAACAAGCCAGATGACGCCGCTGCCTTCGTGCCAAACATAATCGCTTCAATACACATTTAATTATCCATCGTTTGTTACTAAGCGCGTTAAAATTGCAGTGATGTGAATAGGAAGTGGTTGGTCTTGTTTTATAAAGATTTGACCTTCTGTCTCCCAACCGCCTCGAAATTGTATTTGTTTGTCGCCATTAAATAATGGTGGACTTTTATCCATCCTGTCACTGCCAGCACGGAATTGGATCTCATCGTAATTTACGCCATCTTCAGAAACTTTCGCGCCAAGCGTTTGTAAAAATCTTACAGTTAAATCAAAGACGCGCTTAGTTTTTCCCTGAGCCGTTCCATCGTCAGCCCCTGCTTCTGGCCGCAACGTTTTTACAATTGACTCGTATGATAAACCAATTTGAGCCTTTTTAATTGCTGGCAATATTCCTGAAATTCCACCATCGGTGACGGCTTGACCTGCGTAGGTGCTTCCATCGCCTAAAGTTTTAACTGTTTGACCTTCTAAATGATTTAACCCACTAATTGTTTGTGTTGCTGACGAGTCATAGCTAAGGCCGCAATCAACAAAAAATGCTTTTTCTTTCGTTGAATTTTCATCGAGGTCAAAGCTTGCTTCCATAAATTCGACGTATCGCCGGGTAACTCCATCGACGGTTCTCTGTACTATCATCCATAGTTCCTCTTCGCCATTATTTGACGATGGAATTACGCTTAAACTTTCTACGATTGATATGGCTTGATCTGTTGTTGTTAAACGAACGGTATCGTTTGAAACAACTTTGAGCGGGGCTGCTCCTGCGCGGACAGTTTCTTCGATTGTAACAACAGCCGCCGCTGGATTAGCTACTGTAAAATCTGGGTGTGCATTTATGCGGGTAAATATATTGTCAGCTGTTGTGTTGTTACTTGTGTTGGGTCGAAAACCAAACGTAGTGTCTACTGGAGCGCTACCGCCAACAGCTTCGCTGGTAAAGGTTACCGTTTTATTATTGGATTTAGTAAATGTTAAAGTTGTCCCAACCGCAATGTTAGCGTAATCGCTAACGGTAACGGTGCAAGTGCCACTAACGCCGCCAATTTTATGTCTATGCCACGCGATAACTTGCTGATCACGTAAATAAGTAAGGCCAACTAGCTGACCATCAGCCTTTACACCCCAGATCGTCGTATTTGGCTCTTGCTGATAAGCCAACTCAGTTATGCCGCCTTTGGCAACTTGTGGCGATAAAATTGTTAAGTCAGGTGATTGATAACTGTCTGATTCAAATGCGTAAGTAAACTCGCGTAACTTTCTTTTTTGGCGCTGAATAAAGATAACCGTGTTATCTACACGAATAGGTTTGTGTGTGTGGCTACCGCGTGTGCCTTCTCTGACGACGCGGACGTTTGTCGGTGTTAGCGGGTCACTCGTTGTTGAGCCCGATATGACGAACTCACCGCCGACAGTGCCGACAGCCATGACCTTGCCGGGCGACAACCAGCGGATTGCGTTGACTTGATCTGTTGCCAAAGTATAAATGACGGGGTCGTCGTCTAGTGTGCCGGGCGTATGGTTCTCATAGTCGCCGGATTTCGATCCCCACAATGTTTGCGGTTGCTCGGTTGATCCAGCCCAGAATAACCGTTGTTCGTAAAAGGCGACGGCGGCGGGATAACCCGAAGTTCCCGACCATGCTCCTAAGCGCCATTTTGTTTCAGCAGATGTCCCACCAAAAGTTGCATTTATTGTTACCACAACTACGGTTGTGTTTGTAAAAGCAGTAACTGTAGCGTACCCCCATTGGATACCACCATCGCGCAAAAATTTCCATGTAACTGTAGCGTCTACAATTTCGTCGCCTTCGCCAGATGGCCCAAGCGTTGCTGCAACGTCAGTTGTTCCAGCCCTAATTACCTCGTAAACATTTCCATTAGCTCGCTTTACAATGCCGACCGCATACGCAGTCTCAGCCACCCAAGCGCTTGCTTGGTGACCAATGGAGATTAGTCTGCCTACGTCAGTTGACGCAAAGCCAGCACCACCGTTTATGCCAGCAATGGAAGATGCGGTAATCGTTTTACTTGTACCTGACGCAGCATTAGGCTCTAGCGTTGTTGTCGTTAAATTTTCAGTTTGATATGGCCCATCCGTATAAACAACATCAGTAATAGTCCAATTTGTATGTGCAGTACGTGATATTTTTTTGGGTGCGTACTCTGGATGCGCTAAATAAATAACGTCGGCAGATTGAGCAAATTGAATATTAAACAAATCTGCCGTTTCATAAGTTGTGACGATTGTGTAAACGCGAGCCGCTGTTCCAGCCGAATCATAAGTTGTAAAGCCACTTGAATTTATATTATTGTCATCAATATCAGTTAGCTCAAATGTGTTGGTTGCTTTGTTTTTAATCTTATAATATTTTCCATTTAATTCAATCATACCAACTACAGCTGCTATATATACTTCGTCGCCGTTTGAATATCCGTGACTTGTCGCAGTTATGACGCATGGATTAGCTTTAGTTGCCCCAGAGATTGTCTTGTTATCTTCTAAGATTGCACCTTGCTCTTTGTAAAATCGCGCATAGTAATTTCCAAGCTCAATGCAGTAAGCTTGTGTCGTTGAAAACTCAAATGGTATCAGGCGCGTTTTAGCCGCTGATGATTTTACCTCTTTTACAAAGCGAGTGCCGGGTCGCCGTGATATGCCCCCGTGAGGCATTACCATAAAATTTTCTAATGTCTCCGCGCCATTGTTATATTTAGCAATATCAACACGCCCGAAAAGTTGTGGTGATAATTCGCCAGCAGTAAAATTTGTTGTTATTACAGAAACGCGAGACATGTTAAACTCTCACACTTAACCATGATTGTTCACTAGCCGAGAGTGATTCCTGTGAATCAACTAGTCGAGCTTCTTTTAACATTGCGGCAAATTTCTGTTCAGCCGTTGCCGCAACGGTTTGTGATGCTGTTATGTCGTAAGCGATGTCAGCAGCAAGGCGAAGGCTGAAAGCTTCAATAAATTTTGTATCAAATAAATTTGGATCTGTAACACGTTCCACATACACAATTTGCAAAGGTGCAGCAGCATCACTAACAATTTGTTGACCCTCGACGGCCCATTGTTCAGTCGTGTTTACATCAATAATTCTTAAAGTGTTGTTTGGAAAATCAAAAGCATTCGTATATTCGAAAACTGGTGCAGTTGTATTGGCCGCCAAGCTAACTCTTTTAATTGCAAAGTTCCACGAATGATCTCGTAAAAGCTGATCGCGTGTTTGCTCGAACAATCTTTTGACAGCACGGCCTTCTTTTGTGTCATCATTTAAAGACGTAATTGGAGTTGCACCTAAAAACGTAATCGCACGATTTGCAATTTCAACAAAAGTTGTTGCCATATTATTTCCTTAAAAAAAGAAAGGGGGACCGAAGCCCCCCGATCAATTTAATCAACGACATAAGCTAAGTAGCCGACAAGATCGTCGCCTGCCACTTGAGCGTTGTCTGTTGCCGTCGCACGAATGACGACGCCATCTTGTGAGTCAAAAACGTAAGCACCGCCCATTAAAAGGTTTGCCGCAATGGCTCCTTCAAATGTTTGGAAACCAACTGTGTCTACAGCCAGCCCGTCTACTAACCCATCTGCGTCAGCCGCGACAGTTGCCCCAGCCGTGTTTGTGTAAGAGTCCCAACCAAGGTCTAATGTTGCTGAACTTGTCGTCCAATTAACATATGCCTTTGACATTGACGCCAGAAGCCTTACCCGGCCTGCCGGAAGACGGCAAAGACCAATTGAACTGCCCGTGTCACCTACGCCAGCTTGAGCGTGAGTAAAAAAAGCAATTCTTATAACGCCGTGCATTTCCGTTGTATTTGCTTTTACAATTGGTGTTGCATCAGCGTTGGTAAGCTCAACAGATTTTTGTACAGTTACAGCCATTTCAAGTCCTCCTTAACTTGGATGACATTCGATGTACCCAACAAGCTCTTCTTGCATGCGGGTAGCACCAATCGACATCGATGTGTAAACTTGAGTCGCGTAGTTTTTATCTGCACGCTCGGTGATTTTGACGGTAGGCTCTTTTCCTACAGCTAGTTTCATGCCTGATTTTTGCCAGTATAAAACTTTGTCGTCAGCATTTGAATCCACGCCAATGCGCTCGGTGCGCTTGATTTGGAAACCCATGAAGGAATTTACTTCGCCAGCTACTAACGCTTTGACCGTATTAAAGTCAGATGAAGTAATTTCAGTTTCTGCTAACAAGTTCTGAAGTTGCATAGCGTTAATAACCATAACTCGGTCATTATCTTCAGCTTCATTAGCGTCAAGGTTCTTTTTTGCTGCACGAAGTTTGCCAACATTTAAGCCAGTGTCAGCCGCAGGGCTAATTCCAACTTGAACGTCAACAGTCATTGCCGCCAAATAGTCCGTTGCTGTGCTTCCAGTTTTGCCCGTTTGAGCAGTACCGTCAGCAGCGGCAATTATAACGTCATCCATTGAACGGCCCATCGCGTTAGCGCAGGCTGTCGAATATGGACCAGTCGGATCAATTAGCATCCGAATGCGGTCTTCATCTTCAA
>TARA_R100001369_G_scaffold86689_4_pt1 | contig 18021 bp, 21 predicted proteins | sample TARA_R100001369 | Tara Oceans TARA_R100001369 (sample SAMEA2621528) | marine metagenome | biome: marine biome (ENVO:00000447); feature: surface water layer (ENVO:00002042); material: "saline water (ENVO:00002010), including plankton (ENVO:xxxxxxxx)" | depth 5 m | reverse complement strand
TACAGTATTGGATAAAACAGTAAGTGCCGTATTTACATTGGATGAAAACGAATGGCAGGGTAATATAGCTCTTCAAATGAAGTTAAAGGACCTAAAAGAACATGATAGTTATCAATTTTAATTTATTGATAACTTTCTGGCATTAATAAATAATACTTTTAATAGGCCATAACTACAAATATAAATAGGAATTTTACTACTTTTTTACTGCGAAGGTAAATAGGCCTATAAGTTTCCGAAATACCCCTGGGATAGTTCCTAAAATCTACCGAATTTCAGCCTTCAGAAGGTTGATATTTTTTCAGGGACAAGGAAGCTCCATCAAATTCCCCATAGGTATAGTACGAAATCCAATCCCCTAAATTTACGTAAGTAGAATTTTCATTTAAGGGTATTTCCAAAGGTAGGTGTCGATGTCCAAAAACAAAATAGTCATAGTGCTGCTGCTCCAGTTTTCGCCTGCAATATAGCACCAGCCATTCGTTCTCTTCCCCTAAAAATTTTATATCCTCGTCACCGGAAATCATTTTATTCTTCACGGAAAGATACTGGGCCAGTTTAACCCCAAAATCTGGATGCAACCAATTGTAAAGCCATTTGGATACCGGGTTGGTGAATACTTTTTTCATCCGTTTGTATCCTTTGTCCCCAGGACCCAAGCCATCTCCATGCCCAATTAAAAAAGACTTTCCCTTTAAAAGAAAGGATTGAGGTTTGTGAAACACAGGAATGTTCAACTCCTCTTCAAAATAGCCGTTCATCCATAAATCATGATTGCCCACAAAATAGTACACCGGAATTCCCGAATCGGTAATTTCTGCCAATTTTCCCAAGGTACGGGTAAAGCCTTTGGGCACTACCGTTTTATATTCGAACCAAAAATCGAAAAGATCTCCAAGAAGAAAAATAGCGGCAGCATCATTTTTAATACTGTCCAACCACGCTACAAACTTTTTTTCCCGTGGAAAGCTAAGGTCCTTGGTAGGGGCCCCTAAATGATTATCACTAGAGAAGTAGATTTTTTTGCCCGCGGGAACGTCAATGGATTTCATCAAGGACATATTTAATTATCAGAAGCATACCATTCTGCAAAAGAGGTATCGGTTTCCTGCAACTTTAATGAATGTAGGCTGATATTTTTAGGCAACCTAGCTTTAATTCTATCCGCGAAATCCAACACCATATTTTCACTGGTTGGTTGATAGTTGGCCAATATAACATTGTGCCCCCTATCTGTTAGTTCCTGTGCCAATTCCACATGGGGGGTATTTTTATTAAAAACCGTGGCGTGATCAAATTGGTCTACAATTTCTTCCTTTACAATCTTCTTCAAATCCCCAAAATCTATGACCATTCCCAATTTAACATGGGTAGTATCGGTAATAGGCTTCCCAATTACGGTTACAGAAAGTTTATAACTGTGCCCATGTACATTTCTACATTTACCATCATAACCGAACAAGGCATGTCCAGTTTCAAAATTAAATTGTTTGGTAATACGAATGTTGCCCATAATATTTATTTGGACTGCAAAGGTAATTTATTCTACGAAACTAATCGTTTAGAAGAGGCTGTGTCCAGGCCGATTCGTATTTGATGTCCTCTATTGGGTTTTTCTGAAGTTTTGTAGACGTTATTTTACTCCTTACAAAAAGTATATCATCCGTTAGCTCAAAATTGGCAATACTGCCTTCTACAGTCTTCAATTCCTTTACCTCCGTTTCCCCTTTTAGGCAGCCTATAAAAGATATGGTATAATCAATGCCGGCTTCCGGTTCTACCTCCACCTTTAAATCGTTCTTATCAAATTCCAAACTTTTAAGGGTAACCCCGGTGGAAGAATAAAAATCACCTCTTTCCATGGCCTCTATCAATGCCGGGGCAGATAAGGTATCTGCCTGCACCATCACCCAACCCCTACCGGAATTGCTCCATTTCTTTCCCATTTTATGGTAATTATGGGAATCGTCGGTTGCCAGTCCATACATAATGGGCTTTTTGGCAGCTAGATAGGATATATTGATCTGATCCCACATTTCCTCTGTAGAAATATGTGTTGAATCGCCCATATTATGAACCATGGGATGACCATTATACACCTCAAAAAACTGCTCTCCCTTTAAACTGATCATGTCTTCAAGGCTTACACTATAAAAAAAGTTAGGATGATTAATATGGGGCATAATAGGCACCCCTGTTTCTTTACGTTGTTTAAGCACTGCGTTCAGATTGTTTTGCATGACTTCAGAAATGCTATTACCTCCCTGTGGATCTATTTTTTGCTGAATATTGGTAGCATTCATATGAACATGTTTGTCCTCATATCTGTCCGTAATTTCCTCCGAATGAATCACCAAAAATTTTCCTGCCTTTTCAAACATCTTGCTGTATTCTGCATAGGTTTTCAATTTTACATGCACTTTTCCGGAGTCCGTTTTATAATCTACCCAATCTTCCCCATACCTTGCCAAATAGTTCTTAAAGCTGTTTTGATAAACAGAATCTTCCCTAACCTGTATCCATTTTTCCTCCATAGAAATGGTATTATGGTCCGATAGGGCTATAAATTGGTAGTCGTTGGATTTATACCAATCCAAAATAGTCTCAGGGAACTCATCGCCATCGCTCCAAAAGGAATGGGTATGCAAATTGCCTTTATACCAGCTTTTCTTCACATCTTCGTTAGTGCTTTTAGTACTATCACCACAGCCTCCGATCAAAAAGGCCAAAATCAATAAAATTGAGGGTACAATAAGTTTCATATCTTGGTTGGTTTGGAAATTAATGCACAAAAGTTAATGAAAATGTATTAGAAATCAGTGATTAAGCTATAAACATAACAATTAAACAACACCCCAATCATAACAAATATGAATCACGTAACATACGGTGTAAAACCAATTGCATTTTCATCTATTTTTGAGCGATTTTTAAAACCATAAAAACTTGGTAGAATTATTTGAACAACTGGAGTTTAAGGAGAATCCACTTTATGAAAAAGTGATAGAGGATATCCTAATACAGAAATACAGTATTGTAGACGATTTTTTCTCTCCCAGGGATGTGGCCCAATTGCGGAATTCCCTATTGGCCAAATATGAAGAGGACCAGTTTAAAAAAGCGGCTATTGGGAATCGTGTCAACGAATTGATCATTAAGGCGATCCGTGGCGATTTTATCCTTTGGATGGATGAAAGCAGCAACGATGTATTGGAACAACAATTTTTTCTGAAAATTAATGAATTGGCCAATTATTTGAACAAGACCTGCTTTATGGGCATCCTGTTCAAAGAATTTCACTACGCCATCTATCCCGAAGGCACTTTTTATAAAAGACATTTGGATACCTTTCAAAATGACGACAGGCGTAAACTTTCCATGGTCTGTTATTTGAATGAACCAGACTGGATACCAGAAAAAGATGGTGGTGAATTGGTACTATACTTACCCACAGAACATGGGGAAGAGGCAAAACATATTACCCCCTTTCCGGGAAGGGTCGTTATTTTTGAAAGTCAGGAATTGGAGCACGAGGTAAAACCCGCCCATCGTGAAAGACTCAGCATCACTGGGTGGTTAAAGACCAGGTAGCCTAAAACTTATTTATCTTTTGAATTTTCTATTGTTTTTAATTCGATTAACGAAATAAACTACCAATAAAACCAAGGCGAGTAGAGGGAAAACAAAGTTCCCGTTTAAGAACGATAAAATATCCATTGTAAAAGATTAAAAAAATAAAACGGTAAACGGTACCAGTTATTGCTTCTTCACAAAAAACGCCACAATCGCCGAAGTAACGATCCCCATGGTCAATGCACCAAAAAGACTTTGAAGTATATAACTCTTTAAATTAAAATAGCTCTCCGCAGCTTCTTGATCCATTTTTCCCGAATCCACCACAAAATTAATAATATTTGTAAAATATTCGGGCGTAATTAAAGTATTAGTGATATATTGTGTTAACGGACTAATTAAGGCAATGATCACACTTAAAATAATACCGCTTATAAATCCCTGTTTCCAACTCATTTTTCCATTATAATCCAACTTTCTTTTGTCCAAAAGTGCCAACACATATACTGCTACAGCTATGATGGCAAAAAAATTGGTGTATATGGCGTGCTTTTCAATGAGTACATCGTGCCAGCCCATAGATTTCTCAAAGACCATCCAAAGCAGGGTAGCCAGTGCAAAAATAACGGCCCATTTAATTTCAATACGGTACTTACTCATAATCTAGTTATTTTTGAATTTTTCCAATGCCTTCTTAGTTGCTTCTGAAATAGCCAAACGTCCGGTTATTTCTGCCCGGTTGGTCAGTAAAGTGTCCCAATGACCTGTCCCTTCCCAAAGCACCTTTTTCCATTCCTCCAATGCCTCAGGATTATAGCTGGCCAATTTTTCAGTGAATATTCCCAGTTCCTTGTCCATTTCCACCGTTTTATCAAAAACTTTCGAAAACAACCCCTTTTCCTGCGCCCAATAAGCGTTTTTCCATTCATTGGGGGAAAGCGACAGTTCGGATAGGGCGGCAACGCCAATTTTTCGTTGAACCGCCGGTGCAATCACCATGGGTGCAATGCCTATGGTTAACTCGGATAAACGTATGGAGGCCGCCTCAACGGCAAAAACATAATCGCATGCAGAAATAATTCCTACCCCACCGCCAACGGCCTTACCTTGCACCCTGCCCACGATTATCTTTTTACAGGTCCTCATTGCATTGATAAGATGGGCAAACCCACTGAAGAATATTTTACCTTCGGACAGGTCTTTCACTTCCAATAATTCATCAAAAGAGGCTCCTGCACAGAATGCCCTATCCCCTTCAGATTTTAATACAATGACCGATACCTCAACGTTATTGGATAATTCCCCCAAAGTCTTTGTGAGTCTTTCCAATAGTTCCGATACAAATGAATTACTAGCTGGGTGTCCAAATTCTACTGTGGCTATGCCATTGATGATGCTGGTATATAAACTTCCGTTAGATCGGCTTGTGCCCATATAATTATCCTTAGTGGTATTTCAAATTTAAGCGTTTTGAAGTAGCGGACGAAACTTTCGCCTAAATTTCCATACCAAAGCCCCTCCCCTAATAAACATCCAAAGCGTAAAGGCGATCCATATTCCATATAGGCCCCATCCAAGGAATTTACCAAGGAATAGCATAGGAACAAAACCTAAAAAAGTGGCTACCAATAAAACATTCCTAAGGTATTTCATTTCCCCCAAACCTTTAAAAAGGCCGTCGAAAACAAAGGCGACCATATTCATTGGGATTCCTAGAATAAGGATAAAAAATATAGAATAGAAGGTTTGCAATACTGAAATGTCATTGGAAAATATACTCCCTATGGGTCTGTAGAACAAAAAGCCCACTGCAGCAAGTATCAAACTAATCACAAAACCGTACAACATTATTTTTTTGGCCAATTCCCAGAGTCCGTCGTAGTTCTTGGCCCCCAGAAGCTTACCCCCCATAATATTCCCCGCGGCACCATAACCATCAATAAAAAAAGCGGAAAAAAGCCAAAGGTTTATAGCAATGGTATGTGCCCCTATATATTTGTCCCCTAAGGCAGTTGCCTCCCTTACCGCCAAAATTAAGGCAATGTTTAAGGCCAGTGCCCTAACAAAAAGGTTTAAGCTCATGACCACCAACCTACCCAATTCCGGGTGTAGGGGGAATTTAAGGGCCAGACTGATATTTGTTTTTGTAATCAGCAGTACAAATGCCATTACAGCCATAATACCCTGGGCAATTAAACTGGCCCAAGCGGCACCTTCCAAATACATTGGGGAAACAATCCCTTCTACCCCATAAACCAAAATAAAATCCAATACTATATTTAAAACAGCCCCTGTAATGGCAATCAGCATAGGATAATAGGTATTTTGCAGACCTCGAAAAATACCCATAACCGCAAATACAAAAAGGGTTAAGGGAAAACCCCAAACCCTAATGGAATAGTAAGAAATACAGAGTTCCAAAATTTTTCCAGAGGCGTTGAGCAAAACAAATATTTCCTCCACTATAAATACCGTGGAGAGGAGGATTACAATGCTCAGCAGAATGTTTAGGAAAATGGCCTGTGCCGGTAGTGTTTTAACCCTCTCCAACTTACCCGCACCCAAGTATTGCGACAATATTGCCGAAATAGCGCTACGTGTCTGGCCCAGAATCCAAATCAACATGGATAAAAAAGAGCCCACTATACCTGCTGCTGCCAAGGACTCCATGCCATCTTGGGGTATGTTGCCCACAATAGCAGTATCCGTTATGGATAGTATAGGTTCGGCAATCCCCGCAATAGTTGCGGGAATGGCAAGATTATTAATGGTTTTAAAATTTATTGGGGTTTTCAAAAAAAGAATATTTTATAAAATTAACTCATAACAATGAAAGGGAAATTCACTTTGCTTAGGGAAATATATATCCCCAACCTCCCGGTAACCACGTGCCTTATAAAATTTATTATTGCGGCTGTTTTTGCTGAAAGTATCCAACCTAACGGATATAAACCCGCCTTTACGGGCATAGTCCTCCGCAAAATTCATTAGATCTTGGGCATAACCTTTTTTTTGTTCCTTAGGATGCACGGCCAAGCGGTGAATGTAAAGATTATTTGTATTTGGAGTTAACCAGTTAATTGGAATATACTCCCCATCCATTAGCGTGGACACTACGATTGTTCCAATTATTTCACCATTTTCCTCCAAAACATATAGTTCCTTGCGGGCAATATCCTTTTCAAAGGCTTCCCTTGAGGGATAAAACTCGTTCCATTGATAAATGCCCTGGTCTATCATGCTTTTTGCACAGGCCTTTGTAATATTCAGAATATCCGGAATTTCCAATATCTTTGCTAATCGAATCATGAACGGTTGAATTTAATTTGTAAATTTATGCTATTCGTGAATAATCATATCAAAGAAAGGGAACAACCCTGTTTTTGATAATAACCAAGATGTTTAACTACGACATGTCTGACCAACAAACAAGTAAGGGCGTTAAATGCAATAAATACTGAACTTATGAAATTAGCCATAACAATTTTGGATATTTCCCGAAATGATTAATATGGCGAATTACTCCCGATAGGTATCGGGATGACCAATAATTAAATAAATCTAAACAGATGAAAAATATCCTCGTTCCTATAGGAACCTCTGAAAATGCCCATGAAACATTACAATATGCGGTTGATTTCGCTACCGAATTCGACTCCAACATTTATGTAATGGAAGTATTTAGTGTTAGTGCCAGCGCCAGCAGCTTGGCCAATATTAGGGAAAAACTGGACGAACGTACCAAAGAGCATATAAAAGGGGTCATTGACAAGGTGGATGCGAGGAATGTTAACATAAAGATAGCCACCTATAACGGTGACATTGTTGACGGACTTAAAGATATTGATAAGGACCTAGGGATTGACCTAATTATTTTGGCACCTAGAAGTAATGACATCCGAGAAGAGTATTATTTAGGAAATACTTCTGGTAAAATTGTAAAACAAACAGATATTCCTACCCTTATTGTACCAAAAGGGACCGTTTTTAAACCGTTTAAAACAATATTGACAGCCTTTAAATCGGGGGTATTAAAACAGAAGAGTATATTATACCCGTTGGTTGAAATCAAGAAAAAATTCGATTCCAAAGTGAGCCTATTATTTGTAAAAACCCCGGGCTACACCAAGGAAGACCTTAAAATAAACATGTCATTAATGGGCTTGAGTTCTGAACTTACCCAATCTGAAAATCCATCCACCTATTTGGGAGTCCTACAGCATTTTGAGGCAAAACATCCGGACTTATTATGCGTTTTTAGAAGAAAAAGAGGGTTTTTCAAAAAACTATGGGAAAGGAACACTATCCTTAAATCGGAATTCTACGCCCCGGTACCTGTATTGGTCTTAAGTGTGAAGAAAGACTAAGAAATTTGGAAATAGCTGAAATTGTGCTTTGATTATGTTGGAAAAAGTATTTTCTTTGCGGCAGCCAAATTTGGGGGATTAGCTCAGCTGGCTAGAGCGCTTGCCTGGCAGGCAAGAGGTCACCGGTTCGACTCCGGTATTCTCCACCAATAAACACGAAGCTTCAAGAGTTTTTAACTTTTGAAGCTTTTTTTATTTGTACGCAATTTGCACGCGCAATATGTAAAAAATTATTTTGCCTTCTTCCCCATTCCTCTAAGCACCTCTATTATTTCCTTTGAACCCATCCTTTCGGTATAATTGGCCTCAACATGTGCTGCTTCAATGATTTGATTAATATTGACTATGAAAGTAGCTGGAACTGGTAAGGTTTTTAAACCTCCACCGTTCAAAAGGGTTAAATCGCGACGCTGGTGATAATCCTCCCCTGGATCAAACTGAAGGTTATATGCCTTTATCACTTTCTGATCCGCATCACTAAGCACCTCAAATTCCAGTTCGTTTTTTTGCGTGGCCGTAAGTGCATCATCCGGCCTTTGAGGGCTAATAGCCAATAAGGTGGCCCCTAAAGATTTAATCTGAGACAAGTAACTCTGTATTTCCCTAAGATCCAAATTACAGATAGGACACCATTCACCACGATAGAATTTTATGATTACAATACCTGATTTTAAGGCTTCAGATAGTGATACTTTTTTACCTAAGGCATTAAGTAACGTAAAATCAGGAGCTATATCCCCTTTAGAAAGTCCTTTTGCCTGAGAGGCATTGGATATAACCAACTTTTGGAAATCTTGTAATTCACCCATAATACATTGTTTGAAGTGCAAACTAATAAAAAGTATGAAGAGCCTACAACTAGTAATAGGAATTTACCAATAATTTGGGAAAGCTACCGATAACCATAGATTTCCTCTAGTTCCTGTTTTTAACCATTATCATCTAAAATAGTTAGATCATATCATATTTGGACAGGGGTATTTAAGGGCGTGTGGCAATAAATAACCCTAAGCTTCCAGCAACAATTCCTTTTTAGGATTGCACGTTCTTTTGTGGATATCTACCCTTAAAACTGGTAAGTAGGTGTTTTCGTGTCCGTATCAAATATGATTCTACCTCTTCAACGGAAATACCTTTAATCTTCGAAATTTCCTGAACCGAAAACCGTTGGTTTACCGCCAGATCATATATAGATTTCATAGGAGCAGGTAAGCGGTGGAGTACCATATTAATATGCTTGTGCATTTGGTCCCCGCCCAGTTCCTCATTGAGTTTTTCGATCCATTGGTCTTCGGGGTCTTCAATAAAAACATCTGCCAACTGGTAGTCATATTTCGGATAGGACGGGTCGTCAAACTCCTCCAATAAGGTCCGTTCTCCTTCGCTGTCCACGCTGTAATCCTCTTGCATTTGAATCCATTCGGTTTTTGAAAATTTTTCTATATCATCAAGGAAACGCGTATTGTATTCCTCCTCGACTATGGTTTCTTGCAGCAGTTCGTCCGCCTTTTGAAAAAGCCAGAACGGTAGATCCCTTTCATCCTCTATTTCGGAGATTCGCTCAAATGCCTGAAGATAGAGTGCATTGACAAATTCCTCTACTTTGTACTTTCCCTTGGGAATATAACCATTCCTGACCGAAGTACTAAGTCGGCTCGCAATATACCCTTCCACATCCGGTAGTATGGTCTGTACCAACTTGTTGAACGCTTCTCGATCTTCGTCCTCCTTCAAACGTATCAATTCCTTAAAATATAAGGCCGCAAGTCCATGCAGGCCCCTTTGGGCACCTTTTGTATCATCAATATTTTCCATGACATCAAAACTTTAATATTCAACAATATTCAGAAAATTGTCTTGGGCAATACATCATTATCCAAAAGGAATTGGATAATGGATAACCACATTACGATATTCAAATACTGTTCCAAAACCATATCTTTAGTATGGTTCATTTAGAATTCCAATGGTAATGGAAAAAGCAATTTAATCCAATGAAACAAACACTATAAGTATCAGTGCTTTAACGCTTTAGGTAATAAAAAATGTCATTCGGAATGTCATTTTGACATTTTAAAACCGACGCTGTATGGGTTGTTCGACATGATTTTCTTAAAAAGATTTTAAAATTTAGCCGTTACTTTTTAAGCAATTGATTTTGGCATTTTTATTGTTCGATAAAAGGTGAAAATATTGTTTAACTTAAATCTTTATTATTATGAGCACTTTAGCAAAAGTTTCTAACAATGGGGGTTTGACAAAAACAAATCCCTACAGGAAATCGAATCTCCCAATGTGGTCATTATTCGATGATTTTTTTGATAGGGAATGGCCATCGGTATTTTCTCAAAACTTCAACACCGGCATGAGCCTTCCGATGGTAAACATAAAAGAGACCGCTGAGGACTATTTCGTCGAAATGGCTGTTCCTGGGCTCAAAAAATCCGATTTTAACATTGTCCTAGACAATCAAGTACTCTCCATTTCAACCGAAACAGAGGAGCAAAAAGATCTGAAAGAAGAAAACTATACTCGTAGGGAGTTTGGGTACGCATCTTTCAAGAGAAGCTTTACACTTCCTGAAACCGTTGATGAAGGCAAGATCAAGGCCAAATATGACGAGGGGATTTTGAGCATTAACCTTCCAAAAAAGGAAGAGGCCAAGCAAAAACCAGCCAGAAGTATAAAGATTTCTTGAATTAGCGGTAAGGCGGGCCGAAGTTTCGGCCCCCTTTTCCCTATTTACTGTTGAACCTAAAAAATTGGTGAATATGAAGATATTTGGCAAAGAATTGGGCAAGGCAATCAAGTTTCCACCCTTCTTGGACAATTTTGTGGACAAACTATTACCGCACCTTAAAAAAGAGGACGAAGAATTGGTAACGATACCCTCTACAAACATAAGTGACGACAACATTGCCTTTGAGCTTTCCGTGGCGCTGCCCAGATTGGAAAAAAAAGACGTGCGCATTGAAGTGGTCGATAATTATCTGACCATAAGCGCGCAGCTAGAACATAAAACTGAGGAAGAAAGCAGAAACTGGGTACGTCAAGAATTCGTTCATAATTCTTTTTATAGGGCGTTCAGCCTACCCAACAATGTAGATCCAGAACAATTGGAAGCAAAAATGAAAAACGGCCTGTTGACCCTAAAAATCGGCAAGAAAAAAGGTCGACCTGCCCAAAAGATCATTAAGGTAAATTAGAAAATGGGTTGGTCGCCATGAAGTGCTACCCAAAATATAAGGATTGCGCAATACGAGCCTATAATCTATGCAGCTAAAGTAATAACTGCTTCCAATATGCCATAAGGACTTTAATATCTCGATATATGATCTGGTTAGCGTTATACCTATTATTTAGAGAATTGCCGAAAAAGTTGGGAAGGTTATGGAAAATACAAGGGTACAGCAAGCGAGGCAATCGCCAATGGCCTCAATAATGAGAGTGCATAAGAAGCCTATGAACTTACCGGCTAATTCAAAAGATAAATTGTGGGGAAGTAGCAAAAAAAGCTCTCGCCTTCCCTCTGAAAACCCTAACCTTTAAAAACAATAAGAGTATGATAAATAAAAAATTCAAACCCGGTGATTGGGTAAAAATTAAAGGGGATAATAATTCCCAAAAAATGGAGGTTGTAAGATATGTATCCAAAAAAAATCCGTTAACGGGTATCATCAACAACAACACTTTTGTGGAATGCGTCCACTATAGATACGGGGAACGATTTTCACGTACCGTACATCAGAATCGGTTGTTGAAGTTGATCGAATCTGGAGGTATTTACCAATCTTAACCAATGTTTTAGGGCCTAAAACGGACTTTGAATGAATTGATTATAGAAAAATGAAATTGCAGGTACTTAAGGAAAAGACTATTGGCCTCGTGTTATCTGGAGGAGGGCTTAAGGGAATGGCGCATATAGGAATCATCAAGGCCCTTAACGAAAGGGATATTTACCCCGATATCATTTCAGGGGTAAGTGCTGGCGCTATTGTCGGTGCATTGTACGCCAATGGAACAAGTCCGTTGAATATGTTGGACTTCTTTAAAGAAACACCGCTGTTCAAATACAATTTTTTTACCATCAACACACCAGGACTGTTCGATACCGAAAAATATTATCTCTTTTTTTCGAAATACTTTGGGAAAGATTCTTTCGATATATTGGAAAAAGAGCTGTTCATTACAGCCACCGACCTGCAATCCGGGGTTCCTAAGGTATTCAGTTCTGGTGAACTGATACGGCCATTGTTGGCCTCGGCAGCGCTGCCCCCAGTTTTCAATCCCGTCACCATTGATGGACGCCTCTATGCCGACGGCGGGATAATGAACAATTATCCCTTGGAACCCCTAACAAACAAGGTAGATTATATCATTGGCTGCTACACCTCCGGAATGAAAGAAATGGCAAAGACGGTCCTAAAAAGTCCCCTCCAATTGGCCAACCGCGTTAACAGGCTTATGCTACATGCTAACAGCAGGGAAAAGCTATGTGCCACGGACATCCTTTTCCGACCAAAGGATCTGGAATATATCAAGGTCTTGGACGAAAAGGGAATTGACAAGGCCTATATGATCGGATACGAGCATGCCACTAGGCACCTAGATAATCTCCTAGATTTTTAACCGGCCTTGGGTCTTCGGAAGAACTAATGGCTCGAATACAATTGAAGTGTGCCCCTAAATCGATTTACCTAAAACAATAAAAGCAATATGCCGCGAACAAATAACGACTGTAAACATTTTCAGGAATACCCAGAAAACCTTAAGGGTAGTTTTTAGTGATTGCCAATGTATTTCCCAGATGGTATGATCAGGGATTTTTATAAGATCACCACCACCTAAAAATCCATTATTTTTAACATTTTTTAACCTGAAAACCCCTGATTATCAGATGTTTTGGCAGAAATTTTGCGGAATTTCAGATGAATTAATGTGTAACTAAAAATTGTTTATCATGAAAAAAATAGCAATTCTTTCAATAGTGGCAATTTTGAACATAAGTTGCAACGCCCAAGAAAATAAAAAAGAGGCCAACCTACAAAAGGACAGTATAGCCCAAGTGGAACCACCCAAAGGAACTTGGAAGGTAGATAAGGAATTCGATGAAAACGGAAACCTTATTCGATACGATTCAATATATTCTTGGTCGTCTACCGATAATCTGGACGAATTGGCCCAAAGGAATCCGGATAGTCTCCTGCAATCTTTCCGATCCAAATTTTACAGGAACTTTTCGCATATAGACAATCAGCGTTTTGGAGAACTTTTCTCCGATGATTCCCTTTTTACCAAAAGGTTCTTTGACAACGATTTCTTTGACAGCGATTTTGGGGAGGATTTTATGGATATAGATAGAATCCGGAAAAGAATGGAAACGATGCAGCAAAGGTTTTTGGAAAGGTATCAATCAGAATTTGAAAAACTTGAAAACGAATCTTCACAAGACAAGAGTTAAAAACATAATCCCTTTTAGGGATTATGTTTTTTTACATCAATTGATATTTAACTTAGGGTAGTGATATATTTCTTCCTAATAAAGTGGGCCGACTATTGATAGTTGTAGATGTCCTTTAATTTCTGTATTTCCCCATTTTCATCCAAAATATCCAAATCATAGCGTATTTGGACAGCGGTGTTTAATGGCGCATGGTAATAAATAATCCAAGCGTCTGCCTCCGCAACCCCTATACATCCATTGGAAGACGCCTTGCCCAAGGTTTCCGGATTGGTGGTGGGGTGTATCATTTGCCCATTGCGAATACCATTAATTTCTGTTTCTATCCATGGTATTTTAGGCATTATGGTCGTTTTCTTATCATCCCTTCGGGTCACATAAAATCGCTTGCCGGTAACAGGGTTATAAAAACTGGGGTTCCGCTCCAACCTTACTATCTTGCCTTTTCCTGTCTTGGTCCTTAAATCTGTTACGCGATCTCCCATGGCCAAATACCTTTTTCTATCTTGCCCTACCCTGATCGGAAAGGTAAATAACAACAATGAATCTTGATAAATGCGGAGCTTATATTCGGGAATATTTATATCTATCAATGTATTTTCCATATCCCTGATAAGTTGCTGGCCCATTTCGGCATCCGGTATCAACAAGGAATCATTGCTCCGTAGTACAATCATTTTCCGTTGATCATAAACAAAGGAATCTTTTGCCATTTGCCTGTAATAATCCGTATTAGCCAAAGTATCCATTATCCAAGGATTGGCACGCACCAGCACATGTTCGGTCAAGGCATAGGGCACTATGGAATCATACTTCTTCACCAAACCATCCAAAAAATCAAAATAATTGCCCACCGTAATATCCCGATCAACAAATGCCATTGTAGGTTTGGCTTTCTTAGGGCTACTATTTTTCGGTACTAAATGTGGCTGAACAGAGAGTGGATTTTCTGCGGATGGGTTTTCTGCGGAAATAGGTCGGTTAACATTACATGAAACTATCAAAAGAACAAATACATGGAAGATGATTACATTCAATTTAATCATGGGGGTAAAATTTGGTGTTATTTTAAGCAAAACTAATAGGGTTCCAAGGAATATAAAATGACAACGGTCACCACCCCTGTATATGACATTCCTCATTTTAAGCCCTTTACTTTCATACTATCTTTGATGAAATAGACCCTTACAAAGGGATTAGGGTATGGGCAAAACATCTACATTATTTAAAGGGGTGAAGGAATTTTTCATAGAGATAGGAGATCTCTCCCATTTCGCTGCCCGATTTTTTAAGGAGGTCTTAAAACCTCCTTTCGAGTTTAAGGAACTATTGCGCCAATGCTATCAAATGGGTAATAGGTCCCTTATCCTGGTAACAGTAACGGGCTTTATTATTGGACTGGTACTTACCCTGCAATCCAGACCCACCCTGATTCAATTTGGAGCAGTTTCCTGGATGCCGAATATGGTAGGGATTTCCATAGTAAGGGAAATAGGACCTGTAATTACCGCCCTTATCTGTGCGGGCAGAATTGCATCTGGAATAGGGGCGGAATTAGGTTCCATGCGGGTTACCGAACAAATTGATGCCATGGAAGTCTCGGGGACCAACCCATTTAAGTATTTGGTAATAACACGGATAATGGCCACCACTTTAATGCTGCCCATTTTAGTGATATACGGAGATTTGGTAGCCCTTTACGGATCCGCACTTGTAGAAAATTTAAAAGGGGACGTTTCCTTTCAACTTTATTTTAATACCGTATTCGATGCCTTGTCCTTTAGTGATCTGGTACCGGCCACCATAAAATCGTTCTTTTTTGGCTTTGCCATAGGATTGGTAGGCTGTTATAAAGGCTATTATTCCAAAAAAGGTACTGCAGGTGTAGGAGTAGCGGCCAATACCGCTGTAGTAATGGCATCATTACTATTGTTTGTAATAGATTTTATAGCGGTATTTATTTCCGATATTTTTTATGAGCTTTAATATGAAAGACCAAGACCAAATAACAAGTTCGAGCGAATCTGCCCAAGGCGGAAAGGCGGTTATAGAGATCAAGGACCTTTATAAAAGTTTTGGGGACAATCATGTCTTGAACGGATTTAATATGACCCTAATGGAAGGGGAAAACCTAGTGGTCATGGGGAAGTCTGGCTCTGGGAAATCGGTAATGATAAAATGCTTGGTTGGCCTGGTAAAACCAGATAGTGGAACAGTTAAGGTTCTGGGCAAGGAAATCAACTCCTTGGACCAGCAAAATTTGGACGAATTGCGTTCGGATATCGGATTTCTTTTTCAGGGAAGTGCGCTATACGATTCCATGACGGTACGTGAAAATTTGGAATTTCCCATGCGAAGGCACAAGGAAAAATTGGGAGTGGTTGCAGATACCGAACCCTTGGTAAGGGAAGCCCTTGAAAATGTTGGTTTGGCCCATACTATGGATCTAATGCCAGTAGAATTATCCGGAGGTATGAAAAGAAGGGTGGCCTTGGCACGTACCCTTATCCTAAAACCAAAAGTAATGCTCTATGACGAGCCAACCAGTGGCTTGGATCCCATTACCTCCAAGGAGATTATAGAACTTATGCGTTCCATACAAAAGAAATACGGCACATCTTCCCTGATCATTACCCATGATGTGGATTGTGCCCGGGTTATTTCGGAGCGAATGATACTCTTGGTAGATGGTATTAATTATGCCGAAGGTACCTATTTCCAATTATCACAATCCACAGATCCAAAAGTGGATGCGTTTTTTAAAAAATAAGAACATGGCAAAGACAAAATTAGAAAATTTGAAACTCGGAATATTCGTGGTCCTCGGCACGGCACTACTTGTTGTTGCTGCCTATTTAATTGGCAACAGACAAAATATGTTTGGAAAGACCATTCCTGTAACGGCCATTTTTAAGAATGCCAACGGACTTCAGAACGGAAATAATGTACGCTTTTCCGGTATAAACGTAGGCACTGTGAACAAAATTGAGATGATCAATGATACTACCATTCGCGTGCACATGATCATTGAGGAAAAAATGCAAAATCACATCAAAAAAGATGCCGTAGCCACTATTGGTTCTGATGGACTTGTGGGCAGTATGCTTATCAATATCGTTCCAGGGGAAGGAAAGGCTACGCATATTGGGCCAGGGGATGAATTACAATCCTTTAGCCGGGTGGCCACCCAAGATATGCTGAACACCCTTAACCAAACCAATGAAAATGCCGCATTGTTGACAGAAGACCTGCTAAAGGTAACTAGATCCTTAACACAGGGCAAGGGCACCTTTGGCAGGTTGTTGAACGATTCCCTTATGGCCGAGGAACTGCACCAAACCATTTCCAATCTGAAGCGTACCAGTAATGAAGCCAACATAATGATCGCCGAGATAAACCAGATCGTAAAGCAGTTGGATTTCGATAATAGTACTGCAGGTGTGTTATTAAAAGACTCCATTAACGGGGATAAAATGAAAAATGTTATTTCCCATCTGGAAAATTCCAGTCTGGAGATCGAAAAAATGACCAAGGATTTAAATTCGGTCATTGGGGATATTAAAACAGGCAAGGGGGCCATTAACTATTTGGCCACAGACACCGTATTGGTAGGGCAATTGGAAACCAGTATGGAAAACGTCACGGAAGGAGTTAAAAATTTCAATGAAGTAACGGAAGCCCTAAAGCATAACTTTCTCACCCGCCGCTATTTCAAAAAGAAGGAAAAAGAACAAAAGAAGGAGCTGGAAAAAAATAATGAGTAAGTTCCTTAAATCCAGTTATACTTATAAGCAACCAGAAATAATTATGATGGTTAAACTATTCCTTTTCAAGCTCTATTAAGGTAATTTCCGGACGCATGCCCAATCGGCCTGGAAATCCCATCCACCCCAATCCTCGGCTTACATATAGAAATTGATGGCCCAAGCGATATAATCCTGCCCAATGCTTGTATTTGTATTTTATAGGACTCCATTCTCTATTTTTAATGTTGATCCCTGCCTGCATACCGTGGGTATGCCCTGAGAGTGTAAGGGCTATATTGGTCTTATCCACCACCTCCTCGCTCCAATGCGAGGGGTCATGTGACAATAAAATTTTAAACCCAATGGCATCAACACCCTTTAGGGCCTTTTGAAGGTCCCCATATTGCTTAAAAGGTGGATTCCCCCAGTTTTCCACTCCCACAATGGCAATTTTCTCCCCTTTGTTTTCTATACATTCTGCTTCATTCAGCAAAAGCTTAAAACCAATTTGGGCATGGAAATCCTTTATGTCCGCAAAATTGCGCCTTCTCTCCTCTTCCGATTCCCATTTACTGTAATCCCCATAATCATGATTACCCAAAACCGAATATTTTCCCTGTTGTGCGGTCAGTGTCTTAAGTACATTCTCCCATCCATTTAGTTCCCAGGCATAATTGTTGACCAAATCGCCGGTAAAAAAAATAAAGTCAGGCTTTAAATTATTTATGGTATTGATGGCGCGTTGCAATATATGATAGCGATAATTGAAACTGCCCAAGTGAAGATCGGATATTTGAACTATCCGCAATCCATTAAAATTTTGCGGCAGCAAATCTGCTTTTATAACCACCTTGTGGACCTTAAATCTGTATAC
>TARA_R100001369_G_scaffold38502_1_pt1 | contig 18166 bp, 15 predicted proteins | sample TARA_R100001369 | Tara Oceans TARA_R100001369 (sample SAMEA2621528) | marine metagenome | biome: marine biome (ENVO:00000447); feature: surface water layer (ENVO:00002042); material: "saline water (ENVO:00002010), including plankton (ENVO:xxxxxxxx)" | depth 5 m | reverse complement strand
ACGGGCTGCGCCGCAGCATCGTGTCAGCGCGTGAATGGCCGGTCTTCCCGAAAGTGCGTAAGGGAGTGCACCCGCGCGGTGACCTTGATCAAAAGATCGAGGCCTATAAAAAATGGTGGCGGAATTGTCGACTTGCCATTGAGATGGCCACTGGCACCACGGCCGAAACGCAAGAGCGCCGCAGCCGCCAGGACGGTTGGGCCGAACTCTTGGACGCGGTTAATCTACACAGCAATGGCTGTTTTCATCCTGCAAAAGCCAGCCCTGTCACGAAGCTCGCAGACGTCGCCCGCCGTGCCGGCATCGAGCCTTGGAACTTGGCGGAAGACGTGGTCATGGTCCGGCTTGAAGAGGCCTTTGATAGCCCTAAGGATTTGCAGATCGTGCGCAAAGCGCAGATTTTTCTGAACCAATATGCCATCTTGCCTGAAATCGCCGCCGTGCTGCCCAAGGAGCCCGTGCCGATTTTTCCACTCCGGCGCTTGCGCCAGGCATTGCCGACACACATTGAAGACTTTTTGAGCAAAATGGCGGAACGCGCCGGGACCGAACGCGATGAGGTCGCGGGCAAAGATCAGGCAACAGTAAGTGAGAAAACCAAAAAAGGCTGGCTGTCGGCTTTGCGCCATCATGTCCGGACCCTGCCGCATTGCCCCCCAAATCCGGAAATGGACTACCATCCGATCACCGATCTAAAGGCGGTGAATGATGTTGCCTCGCTTTTTGCACAGCATCACCTCTTCGCCACGATCAGGCGAACCAGAGACGTCGAACATCTGCCTGATACCATCAGCCATGCCAGCGCCTACGAATACTACTGTGACATCATCACTGTGTTGTTTCGCAATAATCCTGAGCGGGATGATTTTGGCCATGTAATCGGAGATGGTCCCAACCTGATTTCAGACTCGACAGGTCGCAAGGTTTTAAAATGCAAATTCATGCGCGAAGGACGAGAACTAGCGAAGGGGATGACCAAGAAAAACGAAGCTTGGTGTGAATCTCTGGTGCGAAGCCAGACACGCCGCGATCATTTCCGCAACATGCACAGGACTATGATGGTTAAAGCCGATGCGATCTTAAATGCCGCCAAAGGCGAGAACCGCGCACTCACCACTTCTGAAATGAAGAACGTCCGGCAGCTCGGCACCTGTGCTGCGGCTTGCGCCATTGAATGGGCAGGTCGTCCGATCCGAATGGCCAACGTGCTGAGTCTGCGATTGCAGGGGTCACGGCGGAACTTCTTTACCCCAGACCAGGGACGCGCCACCTATAGCTTCACTCTTTTCGCCGACGAGACCAAGTCGGGCAAGGACGAGCCGGAAACTCCTCTCAATGCCAAGCTGGGCGGGCCAAAAGTGCTGATCTGGTATCTCAAAAATATCAGACCCCTGTTCCCGCACTACGCTTCCAGCATTTACTTGTTTCCTGGAGTCGAGCACCCTGGAAAACAGCTGGATCGCGGGACCTTCGACGGATGGTTTCAACGCGCCGCATCGGCCGCAGAACTTCCGATGACCTTCCACCAGTGGCGCCACGGTTATGCCTCGCTGATGCTTGCTGTCAACTGGGGCAACCTCCCGTTCGCTGCGCAGATGCTCGGCAATACCGAAGGGGTCTGCGCGCGTAACTACGGCTGGATCGACAAGGCAAAGCTGATACTCGAAGGTCAAGCCAAGGTCGTGGCCGCCATGGAAGCGGACCAATGATCCCGCGTCATCGCTTGCTGCAGGCTCCGCACATGGAAACCTTGCGCGATCACCCTGCCCTAGACGCCATGCCCGACCGCGAACTTCGAGCGCTCGAAGCCTTTATGGGGTTCTGCGCCGAGCATCATATCTCCGATCCCGGAGGGGCCGATATCCGAGCCTTTTTCCGGCTCCATGACGAGGTCTTGGATACGCTGCAGGATCTGCATAACGCGCTCCAGCGCCTCGGCCTTGGAAATGAACTTCTCGACGACATCGAAACCATCCATGTGTCAATGGGTCACAAGACCAACTTTCGCGGCATCACAAAAGGCCGAAGCCGAGACTATCAGCGACGCGTCTCTGTAAAAGTCGAAGATCTGCCGATGGCGTGGCAGAAGACTCTCCGCCGACTCCGCACGGAAGAAGAATACTCCCTTTCAATTCTCAACCGCATGGAAGCCCGCCTTGGCTGGTTTGCCTGGTCGGCCCAGCACGCGGGCCATCCCGTCGATCTGGCAGACACGGATGCACTGCGCGCGCTCTACGATGACGTGCGGGCCAGATCAATCAAACGGCAGCGCGACCAAGCCAGGAAAAAGGGTCTCGTCGATGACACCGACACACCCAGGTGGGCCACTCTGCGTTCGACCTGGGAGGAGCTGCGCCGTTTCGCGGAGCACCATGGCTCGCCAGCCGAGGTTCTAGATCAGATCAACCTGACCTACGGGAATGTAACTAAGCGGGAAGCCAGCCAACCAGCCCTCAAACTGGTGAAAGCGAAGGAGGCCGGGACCCGGCTAAAACTTCTTAAGAAAGCCGAAGCGATGCTTGTCGCGGCCGAAACCCTCAGTCTTCCGCAAATGCGTCATGCCCGGCGAAACCTCGCCACCGCTATCGCCTTGGGGTGCGTCGTGCCTGCGCGCCCTGGGGACGTCCTTGCACATCATGTCCTCGGCGTCGGGATCGTTTTCGAGCCAGTTCGGAATGGCTACCGGTTTACTTACAAGGCGTCCAAGACTGCCGGCAGCACTGGCGTTGACATCGACATTCCGCTCTTGCCTTGGTGGAATAAGTTCATCGACGCCTTGATCTTACAGGATGATGATCCACGATATCTCGGGCAGCTACGCGCCCAAGCTTTGGCGAGGAAACGACAGCTCTATGTGCAATACGACGGCACACCTGCAGTCTATGATTGGTATGGCCGGGTTTGGACCATCGTGGCGAAAACCGGCGGTCACATCGCCCGCTCCCTGATTTATGACGATCCAAGTGCTGCCGGCATCCGGTATGCCAGCGTGTCCAATGGTCACAAGCTTGGCGGCGCCGTAGTCCGCAAATACGAGACCGAGGCGCTTTGCACAAAACGTATCCTGGATGCCCAAGCCACCATGGCTGCGCTCTTCGGCGATACCAACGTTGAGGATGAGGATGAACGATGACGAGCAGGGTAAGTGCCTGCTCGTCATCGTTTGTCAGAACAGCAGCTTGGGGTCGCGTGCCGCAGCTACCGACTGGACGATTTGATATGAGATCAAGTTGTCCATAAAGTCGCTCAGGTCGCATATCAAATATAACGGGGCCGCAAAATCATCATGAATTGCACCATTCTTACGAAGAGAGGATCGGCCAGCCTAAGCAGTGGCATTCATCCGCGATTATCCGTCGATTGATGCGCTAATGGGGACAGGTCGCAGCTGTCTCTTATTACCTAATGGTTCGATTGCTTTTTACCCCGACCATCGCAAGGCGGCTGGGTAGAAAATAATGAATCCCTATACCTTTCGATTTCTGTCTTTTTTTCTGCTTTTTTGTGAGCAGTAAGAAAGACAGAAATCGAAAGGTAAATTTTAACATCTCGCGGATGAAAGGAGAGACCTTGACCGCGGGTTTGACCGTCCAATGAGGGGCGGAATTTAAAAGAGGATTTCCTCCATGAACAGGAAACAAAAACGCGCGCATTTTTCGGCATATATTGCGCAAATTCAGATTAAACTACTGCATGCCAATACTGATGATGCTACAGCGTTGGGGGTTTCGAAATGACTTATAGTTACATTCGCCATGAAGAAGACCTTGAGCACATGGCATCCCGCGCCATAGGAGGCGGCGTCTGGTTTGCTCAGTCATATGTCCGCTGCGGGCTAGTGCCATCTAGTGGAGATCAACGTGCTCAGCACGTTACTCTGGGCCGGTTTGAACGTGGTGAGGTTTTTGACACCCGCGACGATGCATGTCTGGCAGCATTAGGGCAGGCTCTTGCCGATGCAGCTGATTTTTATAGCCTTGGCTATGGCAGCTACGCGATGCGGGAGTGCACGATAGAGGACTTGGTGCTCAATCCAATGCTTGAGGAGCTCCGCGTTCTAATTGAATGCTGGAAAAGTTTTTCGCACGTGCGTCAGCAGGTGCGCACACGGCAAGCGGCGCTTCGGATAACCGCGGAATACTACTAAAACAACGCTGGCAGTGAGGGGATTCACCTCGCTGCCTTCGCCGCTTTCTGCACCGACTATCAAGCATTTCCGATGCTAAATTCTGTGCGAAATTGACCCACTTTTCCGAAAAATCGTGACCCACCGACTGTCAATATTTACGCCAACTTTCCATGAGATTTCCGTGAGTCAGAGGGGTCAGCGCCCAATGGAAAAATGGGTCAATTCGATACGAAAGTGGACAAGTGGAACTCTAAGACAGCTTTCGGGTCCAGCGCAGAGAGCTCAATCGAATTTTATCCGTCTCACTTGAAGAGGCTGTTTTTGAGAGTAACCTTTTTTTTGCAATGCGTCCTTATACCCGCAACAATTCGAAGATCCCTTTTGTGAAGTGAACCCCGCCGCGGAAAGACCGGCGGTTTTTTACGATTGCCCCGGGGGAGGAAAGTATCGTGTCGCAAAAATTAAATGTGTCCAATTTATATTCCTCAAAGGCCATATTCGCAAATAAGAGAAAAAATCTGCATCTTGGATGAAAAATCTGCATCTTGGATGAAAAATTTGCATCGTGAGATGAAAGATTTGCACTGCCGGGTGAAAAATTTGCATCGCGCAGTGAAATACTTGCATCTCACCTCTTGTAACCATTTGTTTTAAAGTTCAAAAACTGGCCCTAGAAAGAAGAGGAAAGTAAGGAAAAAGAAGAAAGGCTGCCCTAAGGAACAGCCTTTTTTGTTTTAGGTTTAGGGACTATATAATCTTTGCGGCACTGATTAGGGTGCAGTGTTAAAGATCTGGGGGATCGTTGACGCTAACCGTGTAATTCGATCAATTTCCTTTACACGAGGGTCTTTGGTTTTACCGAGCCTGTCTACAGGTCCGTAGCTATATGTGAAGCCGAGGTTTTTGGCTTCCTTGACCTATGTGAGCGAGAGTAAGGAGCGCGGCAAAGCTAGTCCTGTCGAGGACTGTGACTACAAAGAGGGCATATTCAATGGTCTTAGCCGTCGCGGACTTTTTTTCCGCCAGTGTCGCGCTTGCTGGCGGAGCATTCGCGACACGAGCAAAGGCTGAAGCACCTGCCGGTGCGTTTGAATATCGCGTGCAGGAAGATCCAACCGAAGAGCAGGGATGTTGATTTTTATGTCGGATTGACCCAATTTTTCGTCACGCCGTGACCCATTGTCTATCGATAATTCTGACAACTTTTCAAAAGATTATCATGTTTCAAAGGATTCAGTGCCTGATGGAAAAATGGGTCAATCCGACTCGGAAATCAACACACGGAACATGAAATCCAAACCCGCACCTGTAGGCCAATTCGGCACGGATACCGCTCTTGAAAGAGATGACGACAAACACCAAGTTTCGGCGATCCTTATAATGTCATACATTATATTGCTTTTGTAGGACATTAAAACTAATCTCTGATTCGAGTGCTCTTCGAAAGGTTAGACGTGCCCATCTCCTCCTCAAACAAGATCAAGGAAAGTCAGCGACTTGTGCTGGACGCACTGACCCATTTAGACGGATCTGATCGCAGCAGAGATGTTTTAGAGGCGTTGTCGATCATGATCGAACGCGCTGGCTTGGGAATCGGCGACCGTCTTCCTCCGGAAGTAGAGATCGCGAAAAAGCTGAATGTTGGCCGCGCAAAGGTCCGTGAAGCATTGATTGCGTGGCAGAACATGGGGATCGTGACACGCAACAAAAAGGCGGGGACGCGACTTGCTACCGAAGTATCGTCGCATTCTATTCACATGCCGCTGACCCTGAAGCTTGAGGCGGAAAGCCTACTGCGAACCCATGCTGTGCGCCGTCCTTTGGAAATTGAGGCTGTGCGCGTTGCGGCACGTAACGTCACCGAACAGCAGGCACGACTAATAACGGCCCGTGTAGCGGAACTAATGGCCGTCTATGAGGCCGGCGAAGATTGGCGTGATGCCGATCGCAGGTTTCACACCGCCATTCACGATGCATCGGGAAACCCTTTGTTCGAACAACTGATCCATCAAATTCAAGAAGCCTTCAATGCCATCTACGAGGCACCCTTTGGCCAACCTCATCTGGGACAGGTTACGATCCCATTGCACCCGGCGCTGGCCCAAGCTGTTGTGGCCAGCGATGGGAAGGCCGCAGCCGAAATCATGGAAAAAATCATGGATATGGTTGAAGCCGAAGTGCGTCACATTATGGAGGGACAGGATGTCTGAGATGGAAATGAATATCGCTACTTTAATGGCATCCGTCTTCGATGATGAGAATGGCGCGATCACCCCTCCTATTGTGCAGACTTCGTTATTCTCTTTCGCCAATTACCAAGCGTTTGAGGACCGAATGTCGGGACGCACGCAAGTGCCGATATACACGCGCGTCCAGAACCCAACAGTTTCAGCTTTCGAAACACTCATGGCCCGCGCTGAAGAAGGAGAAGCGGCCGTCGCTTTTGCATCAGGTATCGCGGCGATCTCATCAACGCTCATGGCATTCGTAAAACCGGGCCACAAGATTGCATGTGTCGAACACGTTTATCCCGACACCTACAAATTCATGGAGCAGATTCTAAGACCATTTGGGGTGGACGTGACCTATCACTCGGTCGAAGCCTTCGAAAATGACCCCGATCTACTGCGCGATGTCGATATAGCATATCTGGAAAGCCCAAGTTCCGTAGTATTTATCCCCTTGAATTTACCGCGTGTGGCGGAGCATGCCAAACTGCATAGCACCCTGACGATGATCGACAATTCTTGGGCTAGTCCTGTGTTTCAGCGCCCGCTGAAACTCGGTATCGATATCGTCATCCACTCCGCCTCGAAATACATTTCCGGCCATTCAGACACCGTTGCTGGGGTCGTTGTGTCGTCGCACGAACATATCGGCACCATTCGCGACCTCACGTTGCCATTGTTCGGCGCAAAGCTTGCGCCATTCGAAGCGTTTCTTTTGACCCGCGGCTTGCGGACGCTGAATGTGCGCATGATGCAGCATCAGGCGACGGCAAACTTGTTCGTCGACCGCCTGGCGGACGTGCCCCAGGTGCGCAAGATCAACAGCCCCGGTGCGAACGCGGTGCCCGGTCTAACCGGACGATCCGGCGTCATGTCGATTGAGTTTGATGATAGTGTCGATATCCCCAAGTTTTCCGACGCCTTGCAGCATTTCCGGTTGGGCGTCAGCTGGGGCGGGTTTGAAAGCCTCATTTTGCCGGCCCGCGTTGGACTGGCGCAAGCTGGGCCGAAAAATTCCATGCAGAAATTTGGCGTCTCACCCAATTTGGTTCGGCTGAACCTCGGGTTGGAAGACGCAGAAGACCTTTGGGCGGATTTTGTCGGCGCACTGCGCCAAAGCGCCGCCTAGAGCAAGAAAAGCCAAAGACCAACACAAGGAAGGAAAAGTAACAATGAGACGCATAATCGCAGGTTTCAGCGCCGCCGCCGTCCTAATGGCAAGCGCCGCCTATGCCGACACGACCCTGAAGCTGGTCGAAGTAATCACCAGCCCAGAAAGAACCGAAGTGCTGCAAAGCCTCGTGAATGACTTCGAAGCCAATAATCCTGATGTGACAGTCGAGATTGTCAGCCTGCCATGGGGCCAAGCATTTGAGAAGCTTGCCACAATGGTAGCTGGCGGGGACATCCCCGACGTGGTCGAGATGCCGGACACCTGGCAAGCCCTCTATGCAGGATCCGGTCAGTTGGCCAGTCTGACAGATCACGTAGCCAAATGGGAATACGGCGATACGCTGACTGACAAGACCGTAGCTATGGGCAGTCAAGCAGGCGACCTCTACATGATCCCTTACGGCTTCTATCTGAGGGCCATGTTCTACAACAAAAAGCTTCTTGCAGAAGCCGGTGTAGAACCTCCTGAAACAATGGAAGAGTTCATGGCCGCATCAGCTGCGGTATCAGAGCTTGAGGGCAAGTCCGGCTATTGCCTGCGTGGCGGACCGGGCGGCACCAATGGCTGGATCATGTTCGCCGCGACCATGAACGGCACCAATGAATTCTTCACCGAAGATGGCCAAAGCCGGATCAACGAACCGGGATCTGTTGAAGGCATCCAGTTCATGATCGACATGTATCAGAACGGATACGCACCCAAAGACAGCGTGAACTGGGGATTTAACGAGATCGTCGCCGGCTTCTACTCTGGTAGCTGCGCCTTTCTCGACCAAGATCCCGATGCTTTGATCGCAATCTCTGAACGGATGCCGGAAGAGGACTTTGCCGTCATTCCGATGCCAGTCGGTCCATCTGGCCAGGCCTTCCCGACAATTGGCTTTGCGGGATGGTCAATCTTCAATTCAACCGAACACGAGGACGTCGCCTTCGATCTCGTAGCTGCCTTGTCCGCGCCTGAAGCGAACGCAACCTGGGCTAAACGCGTCGGCGTTATTCCAATCCACGAGGGCGCTGATCAAGACCCCTATTTCCAATCGGAGCAGTTCGCAGGCTGGTTTGAAGAGTTGAATGGCGAGCAATACGTTCCGACAACAATGCCTACATATCTTGAGCAGTGGGGCTACTTCGGCAGCACGCTCCTGCTGGAAACCAGCCAAGAGGCTCTTTTGGGCCAGCGCAGCGCGCAAGACGTCGCTGATGAATGGGCCGAGCTTCTGACGTCCGAATATGCCGATTGGCAGGCCAAGCAGTGATTGCGCGGCAATATAAACCAGTCATGCCCGGGGAAACCCGGGCGCGACGCTCTCTTTACTGGCAGTATATGGTCGAACCGTTCCTGTATCTGTCGCCCGCTATTTTTTTGATTGGGACCGTTATGCTGGTCCCGCTCATCATCGGAATTTCTTATTCCTTTCAGTCCATTGAGCTACTCAACCCTTTCAATACAGGATGGGTAGGGTTCGAGAACTATGAGAAGCTCTGGTCTGACCGCAAATTCTGGATCTCGCTCGAGAACACGTTTTGGTGGACCTTTTGGTCAATCAGTCTTCAATTCCTGCTTGGACTTGGTCTCGCTTTACTTCTGAACACGCACTTCTTCGGCAAGAAACTGTTTCAAGCCCTCGTATTTTTACCTTGGGCGGTGCCGACATTCCTTTCCGCACTGACTTGGGCATGGCTTTTTAACCCGCTCATTGGCCCCCTACCCCACTGGATGGCAGCACTTGGAATTATCTCTGAACCTTACAACATCATGGGTGACCCCGATCTCGCGCTCTGGGGGCCGATCGTGGCAAACGTCTGGTTCGGCGTGCCTTTCTTTGCCATCACCTTGCTGGCGGCACTTCAGTCCATTCCCAAAGAGCTTTTCGAGGCGGCGGAAATGGATGGCGCGTCATCTTGGCAAACATTTACGAAAATCACGCTGCCATTCCTCGCGCCGATGATTGCGATCACTGTGATGCTACGCACCATCTGGATCGCCAACTTTGCAGACCTCATCTACGTCATGACTGGCGGGGGACCGGCGAATTCCACCCAGATCGTTAGCTCGTATATCTTTACGACCGCATTCCGCAGACTCGACTTCGGTTATGCGTCGGCCATCGCCGTGGCACTGCTGGGAATTCTTCTGATCTATGCTGTCGTTCTGCTTTGGCTTCGCAAGAAGCTGGTCAAGATCTGAGGTGACATGATGCAAATGACCCGCCCACGCCCCGTTCTAGCCATCGCAAAATATCTTGTTCTTTTGACCTATCTGACGTTCGCGCTCTTCCCTCTCTATTGGCTGCTGAAAATCGCAATCACACCGGATCAGCTGATATATACCGAAGGCACCAGATTATGGCCTTCGTCCACGACAATCGACAACTTCAGAACGGTCCTGTTTCAGACCGATTTCCTATTCTATTTTGGCAACTCTCTTTACGTATCATTCGGGACTGCCGCGCTAACAACCGTGATAGCGGCAGGGGCAGGCTACGCGTTTTCTCGGTTCAACTTTGGTGGCAAGCGGCTCATTATAGCTGTAATGTTGATTACCCAAATGTTTCCGCTGCTGATGATCATCGCACCAATCTACAAAATCGTTGCGTCGCTTGGTATGCTCAATTCACTTACCTCGTTGATCGTCGTTTACACCGCATTCAATATCCCCTTCGCCACTTTCCTTATGCAATCGTTCTTTGACGGCGTGCCAAAAGACTTGGAGGAGGCTGCAATGATGGATGGCTGCACCCGCTTTCAAGCTCTGCGTATGGTTATCTTCCCGCTAACGTTGCCTGGTTTAGGCGCGACATTAGGCTTTGTTTTTACCGCTGCATGGTCAGAGTTGCTCTTTGCTTTGATGCTGATTTCCAAAAACGAATCCATGACATTCCCCGTGGGGCTGCTGACTTTCGTGTCTAAGTTTTCAGTGGACTGGGGACAAATGATGGCGGCAGGCGTGCTGGCACTAATCCCAAGCTGCCTCTTCTTCATTTTCATTCAACGTTACCTTGTGCAGGGCCTGACGTCTGGCGCGGTCAAGGGTTAGGAGAACAATATGGCCAGGATGCAACTCACTAACGTAGGGAAAAGCTATGGCACTATGGAGGTGTTGCGCGATATTGATCTAGATATCAAAGACGGCGAATTTGTCGTTCTTGTCGGCCCGTCAGGCTGCGGAAAGTCGACTTTATTGCGCATGATTGCCGGGCTCGAACCCATCACCAAAGGCGAATTCTTTATCGACGACAAGCGCATGAACGATGTTCGTCCGCGCGATCGCGACATCGCGATGGTTTTCCAATCCTACGCACTTTACCCCCATATGGATGTGGCGCGGAACATGGGCTTCTCTATGGAAATCCGTAAGGAGCCGACAGCCGAGCGGACATCTCGCGTCAGACAGGCGGCCGAAACACTGGGCCTTTCCTCTTTCATGGAACGCCTACCGAAAGCGCTATCTGGCGGACAACGCCAGCGCGTTGCGATGGGCCGCGCGATCATCCGCGATCCGCGCGCCTTTTTGTTCGACGAGCCACTGTCGAACCTTGATGCCGCACTCCGCGTCGAAATGCGGCTAGAGATTGCGCGCCTTCATAAGAAGCTTGGCGCGACGATGATTTACGTCACTCATGACCAGGTCGAGGCGTTAACGCTGGCGGACCGGATTGTTGTGCTGAATGGCGGCGACATCCAGCAGGTTGGCAGCCCGCTCGACTTATACGAACGTCCGGCCAACCGTTTCGTGGCGCAGTTCATCGGGTCGCCCACGATGAACATCGTCCCTGTCAACGGCGCCGCGGGCTATGTGGTTACTGCCGATGGTGCCAGGGTGTTGCTTCCCGATATCCGAGAAGCGGAGACTGCCACCCACATGGGCATCCGGCCAGAACATATCGATGTGGTTGATATCGATGCAGGTCATTTGCTTGGCACTGCTGACGTGGTCGAGCACCTTGGGTCAGATACGAACATCTACGTCGATGTCGCAGGCCTTGGGTCCCTCATGGTTAGAAAACACGGCAACATACCCGTCCGGTCAGGTGACCGCTTGGGTATTAGGTTCCAGCCTGAGAATGCGCATCTGTTTGCGGCAAACGGTCGGGCACTTCTACGCACGGTTAAGGTGGCACCCTAAAGTTTTCGATGATTGAGGCGACGTATCAATATGACTCTGATGTCCAAATCAATTGACAGTCGGTTCGCACTTTTTATTAGACGGATTTGCGCGGCTTTTGAGACAGAAATGCCTGCAGCAGTTTAGCCATCGAGGACTACGCTGCGGAGCAGTATTGATTTATGGGTTGAATTGACCCAGTTTTTCATTTCGCGTTGACCCCTCTGACCTATGATAACCTCGCGGAAAATCAGCGGAATTAATGACATCTGGTGGGCTACGACGTTTCGAAAAACTGGATTAATTTCTCGCACAATTCAACAGGCCAAATAGAATGTTACCGTCATTGGACGTGCACCTTGCGACCTTGCAGTGAGTCGAGCTTTTCGGCATTTTAGCCAGATTAAGACCTGTTACGAATATCGTCGCGGACCAGTGGCGAGAGCGAATAGATTTCGAGAGCCCCCAACCAAGTCAAGTTCTCCGGCCGTTGACGCGGCCGCTGCGGCCATGATCACGAGACCTACATCGAAAGGCAAAACGGCCCGGGTATCTGGCCAACGCAGCATGCAGACAATCTTAATTGCATTGTATCAAAACAAACATTCAGTTGAAAAATGAATCACATACGCTTCTAGTTGTTATCATGCATCGCAAGTTACTGCTTTGATTGCACACGCTGACATAGGGAGGAAACGATCATGAGCGAACGCTTCAAGGGGCCCGGTTATGGCCCCGCAGAACGCCAGATGGCCAATGCGTTGGTCGAAATTGAGGATAGGGCGCGCCGCAAAGCTAATTCTGTTGAGGACTGCGACTGCAAAGAGGGCATGTTCAACGGCTTAAGCCGTCGCGGACTTCTTTCCGCCAGTGTCGCGCTTGCTGGCGGGGCATTTGCGACACGAGCAAAGGCTGAAGCACCCGCTGGCGCGTTTGAATATGGCGTGCAGGAAGATCCAACCAAAGAGCAGGGACGCACCATTCTAGACGACGGTGGCTACGGCTCGAGATCGCAGTTCGAAAACGAAGTCCGCTGGCGCTACCCGACAGCGAGCTTGGACTCGAGCTGGTCGATGACCCCATTGAGCGAAGGCCATGGCATCATCACGCCCTCTGGGCTGCACTTTGAGCGCCATCATGCGGGCATTCCAACGATCGACCCATCAACGCACACACTCACCATCCACGGCCTCGTAGATAAGCCTCTGCGCTTCACTATGGACGACCTCAAGCGTATGCCTGCCGTCAGCCGCATGCACTTCATTGAGTGCTCTGGTAACGGCCTGACCGAATGGGAGCAGCCAACCCTCAAAACTGTTCAAGGCACACATGGCCTAACGTCGACTTCGGAATGGACGGGTGTTCTACTATCGACGCTACTCAAGGAAGTTGGCATTCAGTCCGGCGCAGAATGGATCCTTGCCGAGGGATCAGACGCTGCCGTCATGACGCGATCAGTCCCGCTGGACAAAGCTATGGATGATGCAATCATTGCATATGCCCAGAACGGCGAGGCGCTACGTCCCGAGCAAGGCTATCCACTTCGCCTTGTGCTCCCAGGCTACGAGGGTAACACCCATATCAAATGGCTGCGGCGCCTTGATGTGAGCGACAAGCCATTCATGACCCGTGAAGAGACATCGAAGTATTCCGACCTGATGCCAGACGGCAAGGCGCGGCTCTTTACGCTGACAATGGACGCGAAGTCGGTCATCACATTCCCATCCGGTGACATGAAGCTGCCACGCGCTGGCTTCTATGAGATTACAGGCATTGCTTGGACCGGTCGCGGCAAAGTCACCAAAGTCGAAGTGTCGGCCGACGGCGGCCAGACATGGAAAGATGCCGTCCTTGATGGGCCGATCCTCGACAAATGTCACACAAGGTTCCGGCTTCCGTGGACGTGGGATGGCACTGAAGCCGTTCTACAAAGCCGGTGCACGGATGAAACAGGTTACGTGCAGCCCATGCTGGCGGATCTTGTCAAAGTGCGCGGCACCAAGTCGGTCTATCATCTGAACTCGATCCAAAGCTGGCACATCTCGACAGCAGGGGAGGTTACCAATGTTCACGCTTAAGCCAACACACATCGCTCTGGCAGCTCTGCTATCGGCCACTGCAACGCAAGCCTTTGCGCAGGATCAGGAAGTTGAATTCGGCACACCGGCAACCGCAGAAGAAATCGCTGCGATCAACATCGATATCATGCCTGATGGGACAGGCCTACCTGCCGGATCCGGAAGCTTTGCCGAAGGGCAGGAGGTCTATGAATGGGCCTGCTCAGCCTGTCACGGTGAGGACATGATGGGCGTGAAAGACTTGGGAGCACCTGCACTGATCGGCGGCCGCGGCACCCTTGCTACGGACGCCCCCGTGAAAACGATCGAAAGCTACTGGCCCCACGCCAGCACAGCCTTCGATTACATTCGCAGGGCTATGCCGATGAATGCACCTGGCTCCCTATCTGATGACGAGGTCTACGCCGTTACTGCTTATATCCTCGGCAAAGCAAACATCATTTCGGAAGAAACAACGCTTGATGCCGAGAGTTTCGAGCTGATTGAGATGCCTAACCAAGATGGTTTTGTTGAGGACCCACGCCCAGGCTCCTATTAAAACGCCAACGCCCCGGCATGCACCTGCAGCCGGGGCCTTTTAGTCTTGTCGCGCTCGCATTCATAGCTCGCATCGAGATGCTTTGACTAATCTAGTGGCGTATACAAAGCGGCAGCAACTCAGCGAGTTGCCACCAACAGGTCCGATGCCTACCTGTGTGGAAGGAAAAAACCTAAGGATTGGAGCAACGCTTCTTGCTTCACACCCCCTCGTAGCGTTTCATCATATTCAGGAGATGGTCATGAGTCCCGAAGAGCCCACATTTTCGTTCAGCGCGCGCGCCGCTGAGAAAGCTGCCGCACGCGAAAGAGATGAGGAAAAACTTGCGTCCGGTGAAACTACGCGCGCTGAGATGGCGAGGATAAATGGCGGCTCCATACGTAGTGTCCGATACAATGGCCCGGCAACGCGCATCCGATCCGAAGTGGAACCTAAATCCTAAATTTAGACATCCATTCAGGTTGAAAAATTCTTGATTATTTTCGCGCTTTAGAATGTCACAAGCCGTAGTTTCGTCGATCTGTGTCAAATATTTAAGTTGATCGCCACTAAACTACCGATCACCCCGGTCCTAATTCAGCATAATCTCAAAGATGCCGCTGCGGACAGGTTGCGTCCCTCACCTGCGAACTCGAAATCTTGGTTGGTAGAGTGCAAGGCAATTTCTTTCTTTCTTAGGAACACCGCAGCAATGCACAACCAATTGACAGGTAGCGGAGAGTGAATGTCGAACGTTTAGCCAGCTAAAACCACCTTGCATCGTGTCCTGTTCCGTTGCACAAAGCTTTGCACAAAACGGTGCTGTGCAAGTTCTATCATCTGATTTATCGTTATAAATCAACGCTGTGCAAAATGCCTCCGATCCCTACCGTCGGAGCCAATCACCCCGCAAGGCGTTGATTTGGCAACACAACCTCACCTCTCATTTTTCAACTTTGCACAATCCGCCACCGGACTTTGCGACGATTTATATGCGCGCTCTGGATCTGGTGACAGGAACTTTGACTGCGGCCCTGCGTCACTTGAACAAGCAGGCCCCATCGCGCTGTCCGGCCCTATGATAAGGCCGGGATGCGGATGGGGCCGCAGGTCGTTTAGCTACCAAGTCCAGCCAGCCACAGATACAGCGGCAAGCCCAAGGTGATGTTAAAGGGAAAGGTCACGCCCAGCGACAGCGTCAGGTATATGCCGGACTCGGCCTTTGGCAGCGCGATCCGCATCGCGGCGGGCACGGCGATATAAGAGGCAGAGGCTGACAGCACCATCAGCAGGAACACGCTGCCGGTTTGCAAACCGATCATCGCGCCCGCCGCCCAGCCAAGGGATGCGCCGATCATCGGCATCAACAAGCCAAAGCAAAACAGCCCCGGCGTCAGCATATGGCGATTGTTCAGAATGCTCCGCCCTGCATTCAGGCCCATATCCAGCAGGAACAGGCACAGGATGCCGGTGAAGGGCGTGACGACGAAGGGGGCGATCATCTGCATGCCCTTGTCTTGGGTCAACGCGCCGATAACGAAGGCACCGGTCAACAGCAGCACAGAGCCGTTTGCGAAAAGCTCGCGCATCGGGACGCGGCCCGTGTCTTGGCTGCCGGAATACCGGTGCGCGATCCACAGCGCGGACAGGATTGCTGGCACTTCCATGCTGGCGGCGACGGCGACCATATAGCCATCAAAGGTGATCCCCGACAGTTCCAGCAGGCTAGAGGCGGCGACGAAGGTCACGATAGAGATGGACCCGTAATGGCCCGCGACGGCGGCCGCGTTTACCGGATCCAGCCGGGTCAGGATACGCAGCAACGCAAAGGCCAGAAACGGGATCAGGAAGGACAGAAGCAAACCCGCTAGAATGGTCAGGGCAAGGTCGCCCTGCAGCCCGTGCTGCGCCAGGCTATTGCCGCCTTTAAAGCCGATGGCCAGCAGCAGGTAAAGCGACATGAACTTGGCTGCACCTTCGGGGATCGACAGATCACTGCGCACGAAGGCGGCGATCAGGCCAAGGACGAAGAACAAAATTGTCGGCACCATCAGGTTGCCGACAAGGGTGTCGAAAAAGGCGGGCATGGGCGGTCTCCATTTCAGTTGCCGCTGCTTGCCGCAAAGTTTTAGATAGTTTAAATACTTTGTATTCTCTCCAATCATAGCTAGGGGCTATACATGAGACCCACCCTGCGCCAGCTTGAGTATATCGTTGCTGTCCACCAGCTGGGCGGCTTTGGTCTGGCCGCAGATTTGTTGCATGTCAGCCAGCCGAGCCTGTCCAATCAGATCGCCGCGGTCGAGGCTGACCTTGGCGTGCGCCTGTTCACGCGCGGGCGCAGCGGCGCGCAGGCGACGGCCAAGGGGCTGGAATTCATCCACCGCGCCCGCCGCATCTTGGCAGAGGTCGAGAATTTGCGCAGCGTGATGACGTCAGACCTGCCGTTTGGTGGGCGATTGCGGCTGGGCACCCTACCCTCTATCGGGCCGTATTTGTTGCCGCAGGTCATGCGGGCGCTGCACCGCGATCAGCCGGATTTGCGGGTCATCGTGCGCGAGGAAAACACGCTCAGCCTTGATGAAGGCATCCGGAACGGCCGGTTCGACGCGATTATTTCTACGCCAGAGGATCACCCGAATACGTGGCAACGTCCCTTGTTTACCGAAGCGTTGTGGGTCGCGGTCGCGACGGATCACCCCATTGCCGCGCTTAAGCAGGTCACGGCGGCGGACCTGACGGGCCAACGCCTGCTGACGCTTGATACGGGGCACCGTTTGGCGCGCATTGTCTATGGGCTTGCAGGGCTCAGCGGCGGCATCGTCAGCAATGATTACGAAGGCACGAGCCTAGATTCGATCCTGCTGATGGCCGCGACGGGGGCCGGCGTTGCCGTGCTGCCGGACCTGTTTGCGCGCCGCCAAGCGATCCACCGCGAAGAGGTCGCCGTCAGGCCGCTGGCCATGGCGGATGCGAACCGGGGTATCAGCCTGATGTTCCCGGCCGATCAGCCCGTGGATGACAGCCGCAAGCGGCTGGTCACCGCAATCAGGGACGCGGCATCGGCGCTGCATTTGGCCGTCGCGGCGGAATAAAGCTGCCAGCGATTAACAAATCGCAAAGTCGGGATCAAAACCCGCAGCAGGGCGTTCAGTGAAAGACATCACTTAGGACACCCCCATGACACAGCAGCACCTGAACGAGAGAGACCATGACCTGTTGTTCGGAGAGGACGCGCTAGAGCCCGGCGACGCCGTTGTGCATCTGGAACACGGGCTGGCCCGTTACGACGGACATATGTCTTGCGATCTAGGGGATACGGACCAGATCCTGACGACCTTTGAATATCGCGATGGTGGCAAGCTGATGCTGCCCGCGATCGAGGGGCAGGACTTTTGGCGCTTTGGTGCGCCTGCGGATGATCTGACGCTGGATCGGCTGAAATCCGGCGACTGGCTGAAACGCCGGGACGAGATGATTGCAGAATTGCGTGAAAGCGCCGATCACATGGTCGAAATGGGCCGCGCCCGCCGCGCCCATGCGGCAACACCACTGGTGCCTGACGCAAAGGCCTATGCCACCTTTGCCGACGCCTTTGCGCATGAACCGACCGATGATCAGAACCGGGCCATCGCCACTGTTCTGGGCGATCTGGCGCTGGATACGCCAATGGACCGCCTGCTGGTTGGCGATGTCGGCTTTGGCAAGACAGAGGTCGCCCTGCGCGCCGCCGCCGCTGCGGCGCTGAGCGGTCATCAGGTCATCATCGCCGCCCCCACCACGGTGCTGGCGCGGCAGCATTTCAACAGCTTCCACGCCCGTTTTGAACAGCTTGGCATTGCTGTGGCAGAGCTGTCGCGCCTGACACCGACTGATGACTATGATGCGACTCTGCAGGGGTTGCAGGACGGATCGATCAAGGTGGTCGTCGGCACG
>TARA_R100001369_G_scaffold63147_1_pt1 | contig 18220 bp, 11 predicted proteins | sample TARA_R100001369 | Tara Oceans TARA_R100001369 (sample SAMEA2621528) | marine metagenome | biome: marine biome (ENVO:00000447); feature: surface water layer (ENVO:00002042); material: "saline water (ENVO:00002010), including plankton (ENVO:xxxxxxxx)" | depth 5 m | reverse complement strand
TCAATTATCACCGAGGAGAAATGGGTACGTTTTCCAGTTTCATTGCTTATACCAAAGGTTAGCCCATAAGTGCTTATATCGTTCTGGTCAAAACTCAGGACCAAGAATTTTTTTAATTCCAGTGCTTCCGTATCATCCACCGGTAAGTGCCAGTTCATTTCCAATTGCGAATGGCGAATATTGATTCCTTTCTGTCCTAGAAAACGTTCCAGTTCTGGCCTACTGGAGCTTTTTATTCCCTTTATGATAAAGGACTTCCATGGTGTTATACATATTTTTCCAATGCTATTGTCTAGACAAAAGCCACATAATTTTTTTAGAAAATCAAGATCGTATCTATTGTTGCGCCAATAAAGTCCCAGCCAATATTGATCCAGGCCCATCCTATTCATTCCTTCATAATAGGGAAATTTAATGTAGGGAACCTCCAGTTCCTTTTCTATGGTTCTGTTATTGGTGTCCAATTTTTTATTGAGAATAAAAAATAGTTCATCTATATCGGCAATGTCCTGGTAAATTTCCTCAATAGCCTTTGCCACAACATGGATGTCCCAACTATAAATTAAGACCGGGTAGTAAACCGATTTGGTCCAGTGCGGAAGTATTATGTTCAGGTACCAATAATCCTCACTTTCCGAAGCAATAAAGTTAAGGTTGCCATTAAAAATTGGGACTAAGCGCTGCTTGGGATCGGTGATGTTGATTTTTAGTTTGGGTAGGTAATCAAAACCTTCCAAAATGTAGAGATAGGTGGACCCCTTGAGCCAATTGGTCATATCAAAGATATCGGCGGATACGTAGGACGTTACGATATTTTGGTAACTTCTATCGCTGACGATATCAGTGTTGAATTTTGAGATTTGTTCCAATTGTTCCTCCTTGGCATTTTGCAAAGGGAACAATAGATCTTGACGTGACCCAAAAAATACCTCTTTCAAGCCTCCTGCCTCCAACATGGCTATAATATCCTTTAATTCCCCAGGGGAGGTTACCCCTCCTTTGATCAATATTCGATGTAAATCATCATTCATAACGTTCTGTTTTAGGAAGCCACTGTTTGTAATTGTTTGCGCAAAATATCCTGTATTTCAGGTTTGCAACTTCCACAACCAAGCCCCGCTCCAGTTTCTGAGCATAGTTTTGAGAAGTCTTCACATCCGCCATTAATTGTTTCTATTAGATTGCCCTCGCCTACCTGACTGCACGAGCAAACCAATTTTCCTTTCAAAGGAACAGAGTTTGATTGCCCCCTAAGCAGCTCGTTGCGCTTTTCCGATAGTTCAATTTCCTCTTCTATTAGTCTTTTAAATTCGGCAAACTCGTTCTTATCGCCCATTAGGATAGCACCTTTTAGGGTATCATCCTTTACGATACATTTTTTGTAGTATTTCTTGCTGACGTCCATAAGGATAATTTCCTCATAACTATTGTCATCCACGGGGGCATTCACCATACCCAGACTACAGAGGTCCAAGTTTTCGAACTTTAAAATGTTCATGAGGATAGACCCATTGTAGATACTGCTAAAATCGCCCAAAATATATTTTGCCGCGGTATCGGCCTGTTGCTCGGCGGCCGAAGTTATGCCAAACAGGGCATTTCTGAATTCGGCAATTTCACCAAGGGCAAAAATATTGGGATCACTGGTCTGCAAATATTCATTGACTACCACTCCCCTGCCAGTCTTTAGTTCGGAATGCTTTGCCAACTCAATATTCGGACGGGTACCAATGGCATAAACAATGGCATTACATTTTACCGTCCTTCCCGTTTTTAAGGTAATTGAAAGGGAGTTTTTGTCATCCCTTTCCTCAAATACGGTACTTACCTCATTATCAAAATAAACCTTAATTCCCCGATCATTGACATCCTCGGCCAAAAGTCGACTCGCAATTCTATCCAACTGCCTTTCCATTAATCTAGGGGCACGTTGAATGATACTGATATTGACATTTCTGTTCTTAAGGGCTGCCGCCAACTCCAATCCCAAAAGTCCACCTCCAACAATAACTACATGTTGTTCTTCCGAGGGTAGGCCGGTGTCCTCTAAATATTTACGCAATTTATCGGCATCCCCACGCTCTCTCATGGTAAAACGTCCTGGCATGTTTATTTGTACTTCACTTGGTACAAAGGCCCTGCTCCCTGTGGCCATTACAAGTATATCGTAGGCATGTTCAAAACCATTGTCGTCCATGATGGTTTTATTTTTCCTATCTATTTGGGTTACCCCCAAGCCTGGATGTAGGGTTATATCCAATTTTTCGAGCTCCCCTTTTTTTAATTTTTCCAAGGCTTCCCATGAGAGTTCCTCACTTACGTATTCGGGGAGTAACACCCTATTGTAGAAGGGGTCCTTTTCTTTGGAGAAAACATGAAGTTCATCGGTTTCATTCTTCTCTCTATAGGTCTGGATAAATCTATAAGCTGCTGCTCCGGCCCCGATAATCACAATTTTCTGTTTGGGTTTTACGTACTTTGCCACCTCTACCGCACAATATTTAAAATCGGGTTCCTTGGATACTGGATCAACCAAGTCATTGGTCAAGTTATTAGCCCTTCCAAAATCATTATTGAGCACCTTGCCCCAATGCATAGGAAGGAAGACCACTTTTTCCCGTATGTCAAAATTCACCTTTACTTTTACGCGGACCGTTCCTCTTCTACTTTTTATCACTGCAATATCCCCATCCTTTATTTTTCGCAAATAGGCATCCACTTTGTTCATTTCCAAATATGGATCCGGAATATGGGCAAGCAAGCGCTTAACCTTTCCAGTTTTGGTTCGGGTATGCCATTGGTCCCTTACCCTTCCTGTATTTAGAATTAAGGGATACTCGGGATTTGTTAATTCCGATTTATTGTAGAGTGTATAGGGCGCATTGAAGTGCGATTTCTTATCGTTGGTAAAGAATTGATAGTCCGTAAACAGTCTTGGGGTGCCTTTATGGGTGGCATGGGGTACAGGCCACTGAAAGCTTCCTTCGTTCTTTAGTCGCTCATAGGACAATCCCGATATATCTATTTCCGTACCTTTTGTTAGTAGGCAATGTTCGTCATATACCTCACTGGCATTTTTATAGTCAAATCCATGGTAGCCCATTTTTTGCGCGAACTTCCATAAAATTTCAGCGTCCGGTAAAGCCTCTCCCGGCGCATCAATGACTTTGGGAAGATAACTTATGCGCCTTTCTGAATTGGTCATCGTCCCTTCCTTTTCCAACCAGCCTGCAGCAGGTAATAGCAGGTCAGCATATTTGGTGGTTTCGGAATTATGGGAAATATCCTGAACCACCACAAAATTGGCATTTTTTAATGCCTTTTCCGCCTTGTGAACATTGGGCATACTCACAATTGGGTTGGTACAGATAATCCACACCGCCTTCATTTTGCCACTTTCCAATGCATCGAACATTTCTGTGGCGGTATAACCCGGTTCGGATTTAATTTCTTTTCCTCCCCAAAAATCCGATACTTCCTTGCGGTGTTTGGGATTGCCCAATTCCCTATGGGCAGCCAGTAAACTGGCCATTCCACCTACTTCCCTACCCCCCATAGCGTTGGGCTGTCCGGTAAGTGAAAATGGTCCGGCACCAGGTTTCCCTATTTGTCCGGTTAGGAGTGACAGATTCATTAATGCCACATTTTTGGAAACACCAATGACACTTTGGTTTAGCCCCATGGTCCACATACTAATAAAAGCATTGGCATTGCCTATATACATGGCTGCTTTCTTGATATCCTCTATAGGAATTCCGCAAAGCTCAGCGGCCTTTTTCATGGAAATTTGAAAGGCACTCTCTTTAACCGCATCAAAATTTACGGTATGCTTTTTAATGAAGTTTTTGTCTATTTTTTTCTTTTCAATCAACCAGCGGGCCATGGCATTGAATAGAATAACATCCGTCCCGGGTAATATTTGCAAATGAAGATCGGCCGCAGCGCAGGTCTGGGTTTTCCTAGGGTCTACTACTATTATTTTTACATTTGGATTGTTTTCCTTGTGATTTTCTATTCTTCTAAAGAGAATGGGGTGGCACCAAGCAGGATTTGCCCCTGCGATAAGAAAACAATCGGATAACTCTATGTCATCATAGGAAATAGGCACAGAATCCTCCCCCAGCATTTTTTTATAACCGACCACGGCAGAACTCATACAGAGCCTGGAATTGGTATCAATATTATTGGTGCCTATAAATCCTTTGGTCAATTTATTTACCAAATAATATTCTTCTGTAAGACACTGGCCAGAAACATAAAACCCTACACTATCCGGACCGTGTTTTTTAATAATGCTTCTGAAAACGGCAGTGGCCCTATCAAAGGCCGTATCCCAGGAAACCCTTTGTAAAGGATGATTTCTGCTCCATCTCATTTCTGGATATAAAATCCGGTCACTGGTATCTTGGGCCACATAGTTCAGGTTCTTTCCTTTGGAACAAAGCATGCCTTTGTTTACGGGATAGTCTTGATCTCCTTCAACACTAATATTGCCCTTGGAGTCCTGTTCCACTACAATGCCACATCCAACCCCACAGTAGGAGCAAATAGTTTTATGTTCGTTCTTTTTCTGCATAAAATCCTTGAATTAAAAGAAACCAATTAAATATGATCTAAAATTACCAAATTAAGTATAAATACGTAGTATTTTATTGATAATAGTTAGGCAGAATATTGACGAAAAGACAATAAAATTGCTCTTTCGTTGGCTATTACAGAATGTGTCATGTCTTAAAAAAACGATAAACAGCTGTAAATCAACTAAAAAAGAAGCGTTATGATGGATTAAATTAGTTTATATTCCTGTGCCTTTCGGGCTAGGTCCATAAGATTATTAACGCCCATTTTTCGCATTAGATTGAAGCGATGTGTTTCAATGGTTCGTTTGCTTTTTTGAAGTTTTTCAGAAATTTGTTTGTTGGTAAGCCCTGAAAGGACGAGTTCCAGAATTTGTAGTTCCTTGCTAGTAATGCCAAAAGAGTTACTTCCATTTTTTGTTTTTGGCTTACTTTCCTGCTTTGTTTGTCCTTGGCTCAACAGATTGTTTACCAAAACATTGGAAATGTCACCGCTAAAATATTTTCCACCTTGTTCAACCGTGGAAATCGCCTTAAGAAATTCGCTTTTCCCAGTGTCCTTAAGGAGGTATCCACTAGCACCGGCATTTACCGATTTCAGGATGTATTCCTCGGAATCGTGCATGGAGAGTATAATACATTTGGTGGCCGAAGAATGTTTCTTGAGTTCCTCTACGGCCTCAATGCCATTCATTTCGGGCATTCGGATATCAATGATCAATAGGTCGGGTTTTTTGTCCAATACCATTTGAACCGCCTCCTTGCCATTGGAGACCTCGCCGATTACCATGTAATTATCATCTTCCTCCAATAATGCCCTAATACCATCCCTTACCAGGGAATGGTCATCGGCCAATACAATACGCGTTGTTTTATCCACAATAGTCTATTCTTTCCCAACAAATATAGGATAAAATTAAAACTAAGTATTCATACGGTAAAAATAGATACTGTATTTTTGATAATTGGCCTTATGTGCAAGGGTGGAATGGCAATATTTGTGGTATGGAACGGGGTTTTATGCCAAAGTTTTTTTGAAGATATTCGTGAAGCACGGGGTTAAAATGAATTAGCCTGAGCCAAGCTTCGGGGCATTCAAATCTCATTAAGTGAGTAAAAAGCCCCGACAAATTCGGGGCTTTAATGATAATTGGATTATTTGGTGGTGTTTAGAAATTTAGGTTTTATGACCAACATGGCCCATGCCCAGTTTTGACTACTGGCCGAAGCGTCCTCGGAGATGCCTTTTAATTCGTACATACCATCATTAGCAAACATTTGGGAATAGCCCAGCTGTAGGGAATAGCCATTAAACGCCTGCGAAAATACGAGATCCAATTCTGTCCCGAGCGATTTTTCCCCGCTAGGCAATGCCTGTTCCCCACTAAAGTTCAATGCTTTTACCAAGAGGCTGGATTTTTCACCAAGTTTAAAATTGGCACTCACATGAACATCCAATAGGCCTACTGAATTGGCATGATTGCCTACATAGAAATAATCCATAAATCCATTGAATTTATGATTGGTACCATAAAGGGGGAAAAAGGCCTCTGTTTTATCGCTGGTACTGGTATCATTACCACTAATGATTTCCACACCCGCACCAAGACTTACTTTGGCTGTGGCATTATAGTTCAAATCCAGTCCCAACAGATAAGCTCCTCCTACATCGAGGGCACCTTGTCTTTCCCCAGTTTGAAGAAAAGCGTTCAAAGCGGCTCCAAAACTTCCTTTTTTATAGTCCAAATGTGTCCCAAAGGTTTGTAGATTGCTTATACCTTCGGGTGTGGTCCCATCGGTTTCAAAGTTTTGGAAACCATTGTTCAAAAGCAAAAGGCTTCCGTTTAAGTTTTTCCAATTTTCCTTTAAATAAAGGTATTGCATGGTTTTGTAGGAGAAGAAGCCTGTAGTGTTATAAGCATTACCTACCGATTGAAAACCACTGGGATTGTCATAATCCTGGCTGTAAGCCAATCCAAGATCCATTTGGAATTTCTCTTTGGCGTATTTTAAAATGGCGGCGTCATGATTACGTGCCTGTTGTGTCCATCCAACACTGCCCATTATACGTTGGTCGTCGTAATCCAAGGTCTGTCTTCCCAATTTGGCAGAAAAACCACTACCAAGATTTATATCGGCCCAAGCCTCAAAGACAGCAAATGAATTATTTTCGTCATCAGGTAGAAGCTGTCTGTTTTCTCCCCAAACCATAACGTCTTGAAGGCTTACATAAAATTGATAGGCATCTATGGTGTATCCTGCATTTAGCCGCAAACGGGTGGAAACGCCAAAACCGGCATCTGCATCATCGGCGATTAGACTGCCAAAACCGTGACGCAGTTCGGTACGAGGTCTAAATTCTCCATCCAGTGTAAATTGTGCATAGGCCATTGATCCACAAAGGGCTATTATGGTAAATAAAAGAGATATTCTTTTCATCTTTTGATAGGTATTTATTTTTTAGTAGTCCAATCCGCAAATATAGGGAGTAATTTACCATTAATCCATCCGGTTCATAGGAGGAATTAATATGGCTCACTGCATATTTGGTTAGGAATTACGGAATGAAATAATAGCTATTATCCATTCCGCATTCCGTATTGAATTTCAGGGTTTGGGTTTGTGTAAAAGTGCCGCAAGGGGCAATCAGTTTACTTCCCCATTTATTTATCTACTCCCGACAACAAAAGTTCGGCCTTGGTTTCCTCAACAACAGCATTTTCCTCGGCAGTTGCGAACCTAATGGCCAAAGATAGTATGGCGGCACTTACAATAAATCCTCCGATAACAAAAAATCCACTGGAAACCGCAGAAGCCGCAGCGGTAGTCTGGGCAGCCTTTACGGCCTGTTCACCCATTTCGCTGTTGGCCGCGATGGCAGCACTTTCGGCCACGGCCGATTTGGATTTTAATAACATAGCGGCCAAGAATGCCCCTACGTTTCCTCCAGCCCCAACAATTCCGGAAATAGAACCTATGGCTTTCTTATTAATAAACGGCACTACTGAGAAAGTTGCTCCTTCCGCCATTTGTACGGTAAGGCTAAAAGCGATCAAAAATATCATACCAAATACCAAACTAGTGGTCACTGAAAAGATGGAAAGCATTAGTCCTTCAGTAGCCAGGATCAGGGCAAGAAAAATTACCCTACCGCGCAAGCCACGAAACTTACCGAACAGGTCTCCGAAATAGCCACCCAATGTCCTTGCAAAAATATTCATAAGGGCAAACGACAATACCAAATTGCCCGCGGTAGAGCGATCGAGGCCAAATCTATTTTGAAGATAATCGTCCATAGTGCCATAAACCGTTAACTCTATTCCAAAACAGGCTGCATAAACTAAGAACAATATCCAGACCCTATAATCCTTTAATGTACTCAAAAAGGATACTTCATCTTTCTTTAAATTCGGCATTTTGCCTGCTAACTTCAGTTCGTTAAAATTACCTTCCGGGGTATCCTTGGTAAAGAAATAATATATAAGTCCCATAGAGAAGCAAATAACCCCTGCAATTACCATGGAATATCTCCAGGCTACTTCATCGGCAATACCAAAACTAACAACTCCGGCAGCGATCAATGGCATTCCCAAGCGATTGGCCCCTCCTCCCAGGTTTCCCCAACCTGCAGATGTAGCGTTGGCTGTACCTACTATATTAGGGGCAAACATAATGGAAGTATGGAATTGGGTTATTACGAACGATGCGCCTATAAAACCAATAAACAATCTACATATCAGAAATTGAAGCGGTGTTTGTACAAAACCTAGAAGTATAACGGGGATGGCCCCTAGAATCAATAAATAAGTATAACATAATCTAGGTCCGTACTTGTCACATAACTTGCCAATTAGCAATCTGGCAAATACTGTTCCGGAAACCGCCAAAATTATGGAGTTCCACTTTTGCGTTGGAGTCAATCCCAAGTCCTTGACGACATCGGGCATAAAAGGAACGATACCGAACCATGCAAAGAAACAAATGAAAAAGGCAATGGAGGTAATCCAAAAGGTACGTATTGGTACACTCCTCAAGTTTAAAAGTTCTAATTTCGTAGCTTTAGCAGAGACAAATTCTTTCATAACTGAATTGTTTATAGGATTAGTTATTTCGATTAACAATTCAAAAATACGTATTTCTACGTATTATTACTTATAATTATTACGTAATACTGAAAATAAGTAGTGTTTTTATGAAGGTGGGAAAATATGAAGCCTGCGATTATGAAATTACAATTATAGACCTGCTCCTATTGCAATATTGAAAATGTGTGGTTTAGTTTGGTTGTTTAAAAGTTAAGTGCCCTTTGGATTTCCTCTTCAAAAAAGGACGGATGCTCTGTTACTACTTCCCCAACCACTATTATTCCTGGTTGTGTAATATCTATTTGGTCTACAAGTAAGCTTGCGTCTTTAAGAAGGCCTGTTATACAAGATTCATTCTCTATAGTTCCATTTTGTATAATTGCAAATGGGGTTAGTCCATTTCTATGTTGAACAATTTTATCCGCTATTTCCAAAAATCTACGTATCCCCATTAATATGACCATTGTGGCAGATGACTTGGCTGCCAGTTCCAGATCTTCGGAAAAGGAACCATCACGTTTCGTGGCCGTCATTACCCAAAAGCTGCTGCTTATTCCCCGTCTGGTTACGGGAATTCCCTGACTGGCCGGGACAGCTATCGCGCTGGTTACCCCTGGTACAACAGTAACCGGTATTCCGAAGGATTCCACGTATTCCAATTCTTCACTGGCTCTACCGAATACAAATGGGTCCCCTCCCTTTAATCGCACTACATGACCATAGTTAAAAGCATTTTCCACTATTAATTTATTAATTTCTTCCTGGGTAAGGGAATGCTCCCCACATCTCTTGCCCACATAGATTTTCGGAATGTTGGGATTTAGATCCTTGAGCAAATCCGTACTTACCAAAGCATCATATAAAATGATATCGGCATCTTCCAGTGTTCTGTATCCTCTTAGGGTTATAAGGTCGCTACTTCCTGGGCCGGCACCGACTAAACTAACTTTTGGGTCTTTGGATATACTCATGATTTCTACTTTTTAAGGTGTGCAATTAAGAATTTCGCAACAAAACTACGTATTTATTTTCATAAAAACACATATTTATTACGTAATAATACGTAATATTGCTACGTAACATTTAATAGTATACGTATGAAGACCGTAATTGTAGTTGGAAATGGAATGGTTGGATATAAATTCTGTGAGAAATTTGTCGCCAAAGTACACCAAGGCTCCTTTAAACTAATTGTTTTCGGAGAAGAACCAAGAGTTGCCTATGATAGGGTGCATTTAAGCGAGTATTTTGAAAATGGTGATGCAGAGCGTTTGTCCATGGCTCCAAGGGAATGGTATCAGGAAAATAACATTGAACTGTATACCAATGAGAGGGTAACGGATATTCATAGAAACTCAAAAACAATAACCACTCTTAGTGAAAAGACTTATAATTATGATTATTTGGTATTGGCAACGGGCTCTAGTCCGTTCGTACCGCAAATAAATGGAGTAGATAAGGAAGGCGTGTTTGTATATAGGACCATAGAGGACTTGGAAGATACGTTGGCCTATGCGGACAAAATAAAGAAAACAGTTCAAAAACCAAAAGCTGCCATATTGGGGGGTGGACTATTGGGTCTGGAAGCGGCCAAGGCCGTTATGGATATGGGAATGGAGCCCCACGTGGTAGAGTTTGCCCCTAAATTAATGCCCAGACAGTTGGACACTAGAAGTAGCAAGGTGCTTCAGGTGAAATTGGAATCTATGGGGATCAATATTCATTTAAGTAAAGCTACAAATCAGATTCTGGGCAATGGCCATGTAATAGGGATGGAATTTGGCGAAGATGACGTCCTAAATGTGGACATGTTGGTTATATCCGCAGGAATAAGACCAAGGGACGAATTAGGGAAAAGTTGCGGACTTAAAATGGGCACCAGAGGAGGCATAGTAGTGGATAATAAAATGAGAACCTCAGATCCAAGTATTTTTGCCATTGGTGAAATTGCCCTTTACAACCAAATGATCTATGGTCTAGTTGCCCCTGGATATGAGATGGCAGGTGTGGCCGTAGACCAGATTCTAGGTATAGAGGAGACTGTCATGGCAGCGGAGATAGATATGTCAACCAAACTTAAATTGATAGGTGTGGATGTAGCGAGTTTTGGAACTCCGTTTATGCCCGCCGAAAAAGGTCACTCTATTATTTTTGAAAACAAAACGGAGAGTCTATATAAAAGAATTAATGTAAGTCATGACGGTAAAAGGCTACTGGGGGGAATCCTGGTAGGAGATGCCAAAGATTACAATATGCTCTTGCAGATGTATCTCAATGAAATGCCCTTGCCCAAAAATCCTGAAAATCTAATTTTGGGAAGTCGCGGTGGAGAGGATGTGTCATTCGGCAGTGCCATGGACCTACCTGATACCGCTGTAGTGTGTTCCTGTGAAGCGGTAACCAAAGGGCAAATATGTTGTTCGGTCAAGGATGACGGCAACGAAAGTGTTAAGGCAATTTCCAAAGCCACCAAAGCTACCACAGGTTGTGGTGGGTGCAAACCAATGGTAGACGACCTTGTAAAGGAAACGCTTAAATCCCTAGGAAAAGTAGTCAAGGAATCCATTTGCGAACATTTTGAATATTCCAGACAGGAACTTTATGATATTGTAAAACTTAGGAAAATTGAGGACTATGATTCTCTGTTGGACGAGGTAGGTAAAGGACATGGATGTGAAGTTTGCAAGCCTGCAGTGGCTTCCATTTTCGCCAGTATTTACAACGAAACGGCCAATAGGCAAGCAACCATACAAGATACCAATGATAGATATTTGGCCAATATTCAAAGGAACGGGACCTATTCGGTCGTTCCAAGGGTAGCAGCTGGAGAAATTACCCCAAAGCAGCTTTTGGCCATTGGTAGAATAGCACAAAAATATGATCTATACACTAAAATTACAGGTGGTCAGCGGATAGACATGTTTGGGGCGCAATTGCACGAATTACCACTGATATGGGAGGAACTGATCGCAGAAGGATTTGAAACGGGACAGGCCTATGGTAAATCGCTCCGTACGGTTAAAAGTTGTGTAGGTTCAACATGGTGTAGATACGGGATGGATGAAAGTGTAACTTTTGCCATCGATATAGAGAACCGCTATAAGGGCATACGTTCCCCACATAAAATTAAGGGAGGTGTTTCTGGATGTATCAGGGAATGTGCTGAGGCCAGAAATAAGGATTTTGGTTTTATAGCCGTTGAAGGTGGATGGAACGTTTATATATGTGGAAATGGTGGGGCCAACCCGCAACATGCCCAATTGCTAGCCGAAAAGGTGGACAAGATAACAGCTACCAAATATGTAGACCGATTTTTAATTTACTACATACAAACCGCTCCTCCCCTAACCCGCACAGCTGCTTGGTTGGATAAATTAGAAGGTGGTATAGATTATGTGAAAGATGTTGTTATAAATGATTGTCTAGGTATTGCGGAACAATTGGATAGTGAAATGCAATATTTGGTAGATACCTACAAGTGTGAATGGAAAGAGGCTGTAGAAAATCCGGAAATAAGATCAAGGTACACTCATTTTGTAAATGCCGAAGAAACCGATGACAACATTGAGTTTGTTTCCTTAAGGGAACAAAAAATGCCCAAAGCATGGGTGTAATTATTATGTTGGGACTTTATGATCCTGACCAAGTATAAAAATTGTTCAACAAATGGTCAAACAGCATTACGACCTTTAAAAATATAGACAGATGATTTCAATTTTAAACACTTACGAAGCAGTGGAGCCTACTAAAGTGAGTCTTTGGTTTAAGGCTGCCCCGGTAGAAAAATTTCCCAAAAATGGTGGCGCCTGTGTTAAATATAAGGGAATGCAAATTGCAGTTTTTAACTTCACAAGGGAAGGAACCTGGTATGCCTGCCAGAATTTATGCCCCCATAAAATGGAAATGGTACTTTCCAGGGGAATGATAGGGGAAGATCAAGGTGAACCTAAGGTTGCCTGTCCGCTGCATAAAAATTCTTTTTCCTTAAAAACGGGAAAGCATCTCAATGGGGATTTGGGCAGTATAGCAACATATCCGGTTAAAATAGAGGACGACTTTGTTTATATTGGTTTTTCTGAATAGCTTTGGAAAAAACCAACGATAATTATGGCCTCAGATAAATTAAAAAGAGCCTTCCAGTTATTTGACGAAGCAAATGCGAATGATCCCAATACGGAAGTTTGGCAAGGCAAGGAGTATCCCAAGGAACTGTTGTACGCCATGAGAATGACAGAAAAGCTAAATTCATTTGATCCCGAGGCTCCGGAATCTTTACAGCTTACGGCAAGATGTCAGCATATTTGCAGGTGGGAAATTCCTAGGGAGTCCTATGAAATGAACAGGACAGGCTATTTAAAATGGAGGCAAGATCTTAAAAAATTTCATGCGAAAAAAGCTAGTGCCATTCTCAGGGAAGTGGGTTATGATCAAGAAATGATAGATATGGTAGCCTTTTTGTTGGAAAAGAAACAACTTAAAAAAAAGGCGGAGACACAGACCTTGGAAGATGTAATTTGCCTCGTATTCCTCGAATTTTATTTTGAGCCATTTTCGCATAAATATCCTGAAGAAAAATTAATTGATATCCTGCAAAAAACTTGGCGTAAAATGTCCAAGAAAGGTCATGATGCAGCATTAAAACTACCCTTGTCAAAGGATTCCCTGGAGTTGATAGGCAAAGCACTGAAGGCATAGGGTCTTATTTTAAGCAACACCATTTGGGAAATGAACGACGATAAATACCTTCCACCCTTGGATACTACCACCTTTCAAAGGATCCGGAAGTGGTATTTATTTGCATTGGCCACTATAGCATTAAGTATTATTGTTGCCCAGATATTAATTCAGCACCATTTAAATTCTCAACTGGACGACTCAAAGGTAATCAACGTTGCAGGCAGACAAAGGGCCTATAGTCAAAAATTGACCAAGGAAGTACTGCTATTAAAGGAAATATCCGATCCTGAGGAGAGAAATCAAATATTTGCAGAATTAGGGGAAACCTTGACCGTTTGGAAAGAATCCCATCAAGCACTTCAACAGAGTGATGTGGCCATGGGAATTTCAAAGGCAGAGAATGAGGAAGTCCAAGTGCTCTTTCAGAATATAAACCCTCATTATAATGCCATGGTAGGTGCCGTGGAAAATATTATATCCGATTTTAAGGATTCAGGGAAATCAAATCCCGACCAGTCGTATGTTGATATCCTTTTGGAAAATGAGCGTTCTTTTTTGAAGATGATGGACACCATTGTCAACAAATACGATGTCCTAAGTAAAACACATTTACAGAATTTAAAGTACAAGGAATATTTATTGTTGGCCATATCGCTCCTAATATTGATTTTGGAGATATTGTTCATATTTAAACCACTTTCCCTTCAAATTAGAAACACCATCAAGAATTTAATTGTCGCGCAAAGAAAATCAGATGACAGTGCCAAGGAGATTAAAAAACTCTTTCAAGAAAAGGAAAAATCCTTACAGGAATTACAGGAGCTCAATTTTGTAATAGACAACGCAGCACTTTTTGCCAGTACCAAGCAAGATGGAAATGTTGTTTTTATCAGTAAAAAGTTTAATGAACTTTTGGGCCGTAACGACCAAGATATAAACAGGCCGTTATACGAAATATTGACAACGGATGAAGGGCAACAGCAATACTTGGCGGAAGTATTAAAAAGCAATCGAAAAAATATCAGGACCGAAGAGATAAGGATAAAGACGGCCAAAGGGGAGTCGCTCTGGTTGGATATGTCCATTATCCCAATGCACCAGTCAAGTGCCCAGCAGTCTATTTTAATATTGTGCTCGGACATAACCGAACGAAAGAAGAACGAACAGAAAGTAGCACAGTTGACCCAGGCCAATTACGAAGAGACCATGAGGCAAAAGCAGTTGCAGGCCAGCCAGATTGTTGAAGGTCAGGAGGAAGAGCGCAAAAGGATTGCCAAGGATATCCACGATGGCATAGGACAAATGTTAACGGCATTGAAGTTTAATATAGAATCGATAAATCTAACCAATAAGGAAAAAACGGCCGAGAAAATAGAATATATTAAAAGTCTTGCCAGTGATTTGATCAAAGGGGTGCGCACCGCAACCTTTAACTTGACCCCTCCTGAACTTAGTGATCATGGTATTTTTCCCGCATTGCACAAAATGACCCATGAACTCTCCAAGCTTACCGGTAAAAATATACTCTTCGAAAATAAGACCGATGAGAACATACGTTTTAATTCCTTGGCAGAAACCAATATTTATAGGGTAGTACAGGAAGCGGTAAATAATGCCATTAAGTATGCCGAGGCCAATTTTATTTTGGTGACCATTAACTATAATGACAATATTTTAAGTGTTGTCATAGATGATGACGGTAAGGGTTTTGACGATTCTATTTTGGGGAAGGTTCCAAAAAATACAAGCGAAGGAGGTATGGGGCTTTTCTTTATGAAAGAGAGGATGAACTATATCAACGGACGTCTTTTTATTAATTCCATTCCTGGTAAAGGTACTAGGGTTACCATTAATTATAAGACGGATAGCCAGGAATATATTGATAGGGAGGAATAATTTTTCCATATACGGATTTTGTTCTGTATCGAAGTGACTTCAGCGTAAAGCATGGCAATGGCATCTTTGGAAGGAGGTTAATTATTTAAGTTAAATTGATAATGAAAATAAGGATAAAAGGAAATTCAATTCGCTATAGACTTACCAAGACGGAGGTAGAAACCTTTAGCAAAGTGGGGTTTTATGAGGAGAAGACAGAATTTAAGGACCACATCTTTAAATAAGTCTTGCAGAGCAAGGAACATATTAGCCACTTGGAAGCCGATTTTAAAAACGATACTATAACCATGTACCTGCCAGAAAAGGATAAATTGGCCTGGGCCAATAGTGATAGGGTTGGATTCCAAAACACCATTGTCTTGGAGAACGGCAAGGAACTATTCTTGCTTTTGGAAAAGGATTTTGTCTGTTTGGATGAAACCATAGAAGACCAATCCGATAACTACCCCAATCCCTTGATGAATAAAAGGAAATAGTACTAATCGCTTAGAGCTAAGTAAATACACAATACAATATTCTACATTCCCACATCAGTTTCCTACTAAGTTTGTTAAGTTATTATTTGTGACGAAACATATCATTAGAAGCTAGTGTGAAATAATTTAAAGAATCTTTACTATTCTATCCTTAGCGTTTTATAAACCTCGTCTATGATTCTCTGTTGGTCAGCAAGGACAATTAAGGTATCATCACTTTCAATTTCCGTGGATCCGTTTGGAGTAATATACTTGTCCCCTCTTTTGATCATGGCAATTATAGCATTCTTGGGGAAACCCAATTCCACAATTTTTTTGTTTGCCGCATAGCAATCAGTTCCCACAGCAATTTCTCTCATAATGGTCTTAGGATTTTCCGCAAAAAGTAAATCTGTAGTTGTTAATCTCTTTGCTTTCTCCGGTATGGCCACTCCCAGCCATTTAGCTACAATGGAGAGTGTGGTTCCTTGAATTAAAATAGAGGTTACCGAGATAAAAAATACAATATTGAAAATCATATTTGCCTTGTCAATTCCTGCCAAAAGAGGATAAGTCGCAAATACAATAGGAACCGCTCCACGCAGACCTACCCACGAAATATAAAATCGCCTTTTCATTCGCATTTTGAAAAAAATCAGGCTAAGAAATACGCTAACGGGTCTTGCAACCAGAATAAGGAATAATGAAATTAGTAGTCCTATCCCTATGTACGGAATAATTTGTGAAGGAAATACCAATAAGCCCAAGGTTAGGAATAGAACAATTTGCATTAACCACGCCAAACCATCGAACATTTTTAGGATGGTTTTTTTATGTATCAAATCCTGATTGCCCAGATAAACGGCACATATGTATATGGCCAGGAATCCATTACCACCCACAAAATCGGTTGCAGAAAATGTAATAAACATTAGCGCTATAGCCAATACCGGATAAAGCCCTTCAAAATCAAGTTTAATGCTATTGATTATATATTTGCTCAGTTTTCCAAAACCAAAACCTGCCGCCCCGCCCAAAATCATTTGTTGTAAAAATAAAGGTATAATGGAAAAAACGCTCTGATCCTGATGAACTACCAGTGTCAAAAAAGCGATTGTCAATACATAGGCCATGGGGTCGTTACTACCACTCTCCAATTCCAGAGTGGGTCTAAGATTGGTTTTTAAGGCCAGACTCTTGGATCGCAAAATGGAAAATACGGCAGCTGCGTCGGTAGAAGAAACAATGGAGCCAAGCAACATACTTTCGTATATGGTGAAGTCGGTTATAAGCCAGACAAAGGTGCCCAAGGACAGGGCGGTCAACAAAACACCCAATGTGGAAAGGACCAAGCCTTCCTTTATAATGGGCTTAACGGCTTCCCAGTTGGTGTCGAGACCACCCGAGAACAATATGAAATTTAGGGATACAATACCAATAAATTGTGCTATTTTGGGGTCATCAAAGCGTATTCCACCAATGCCATCGGAACCAGCCAACATTCCAATGGCCAAAAAGAGCAACAACGTAGGTACCCCAAATTTATAGGAAGTCTTACCAACAACAATACTTATGAAAAGTAGTATTGATCCGACCAGAACAATATTTTCTATGGTTAAATTCATTATTCGGAACTAAATTGTATTTCCGTAAAAATAAGGGTTCTTATTCAAGATTTTAATTAAAATCCGAATATTGGTTTAATTACACAGCATAAAAGATTTTAGCTAAAATATTCTTCCTTGCCCTTGAACCCTCCTTTAGTCCATGATGATGTCTAAATTGCAATACCGTCCTAAACTAGTCTTTTACCCAATCCACACTATTTTTTAAAATAGTTTGGTAGGCCTTATGCCCATGTGCCCTTTCGTCATGGCCTAAAGTATTCCCTACAATTTTCGCCTTGGGATGTTTTACGACCCAGACCGTAGGGTATTCTTCCCCGGATTTTAAGCCCCTACTTACCGCTAGAACTTCTATCTCTGCTTCAGGATCCTTTTCCCATCGGTACAATTCGTCCACAATCCTGAATTTGGAGGGAACGCCTTTCATTATGGGGTGATCTGGTTTAACCACCCTTACTTCAAATTCCTGAAGGTCTTCATGGGACCTGGAGCCCCCGCCAACCAAGGTTTTATTGTATTCCGGCCAGTCCTCCCAATTGTACCAAGTACTTGGATGGTAGATAAGCATATTCATTTTCCCCTCGTTTACACGGGACATAATGGCATTTCTGGTAATTTTGTCCAAAGGTTTGTTGTTGCTCAATACCAGTACTTCAGTCGTTGGGAGCAAGGTTCCCAATTCCATTGAATTTTCCGTGTACATAAACGTGTTCTTGCCGCCTTCACTAAGGATCTTTCCATCCGCGACGCCAAAAAACTTTAGGAAGTCATGGGAACCACCCCCGCCCATTGCAACTATTTTTAGGGCTTCCTTATTCTCGGAAATATAGGATCCCGGGGCTGTTACTATGATCACCCCCTGCATCATTCGCCAATGCCCGGGAAAAGTACAGACATAGGGATAT
>TARA_R100001369_G_scaffold92869_1_pt1 | contig 18316 bp, 13 predicted proteins | sample TARA_R100001369 | Tara Oceans TARA_R100001369 (sample SAMEA2621528) | marine metagenome | biome: marine biome (ENVO:00000447); feature: surface water layer (ENVO:00002042); material: "saline water (ENVO:00002010), including plankton (ENVO:xxxxxxxx)" | depth 5 m | reverse complement strand
AAACTACCCGAGGAGGTACCCGATAACTTGATGTTTACGGTTGCTGTTCCGTCTTCGTTTTCAACAACAGTGGCCGTTCCGGAGGCACCAGCCTCCGAACTGGATTGTAACTGATAGATTTTACTTTCCCCGTCAAATACACCTGGGGGTTGTTCCGTGCTATCATCATCACTACAGCTTGTGATAAAAAATGCTGTTGTCGCCACGAATAAATACATTATTCTTTTCATATAATTCAATTTAGGGATTTATAATAGTTGTAAAATTATGGGGATGGATTTGGACGGATGGATGGAAAAGCTTTAATAATTGACGCTAATCCCGAACAAGCTTATAGGCTTGAGCCGGGAATGATTTTTTAGAAGACAGCGGATTGGGAGGAAGAAGTCATAACTAATGTATGTTGCCTTTGGAGACATCGTCGGCTAGTGCATCTTCTCTCACAAAATTAAAGGGGTATTGTAGGAAGTAGGGACTTCTATTATATTTCTATTTTACATAATGTAAATTATGATTCAATTATAGTAATTCCTGTAATAGCGTATTTTGGCGCTATTTGACATAATTCAGTTATAACTACGGCACAGCTGTATTATAACGTCTTGAATTATGTTCAAGGGAATTACGAAATATGTAAAAACAAACTATAGGTATTTGGTTTGAATGGTATTCTTAGATACTGTGGCAACCGCATCATCTCGCCGCCAAAAGCAATCAGCCACTGGCTAATTTCTTTTGCCACGGGTTATGTAAAATTGCCGCACAGCCAATCGCTCGATTGTTTTTTATAAATAAACGCTTTATGGCGTTCATTTCTAAACACAATTTGCCAACGCTTGGCCAGCACCAAAAAAAGCAAAACTTTTAGATTCTTTTGAAATATGCGATTTATGAGAAACTGTCTGCTAGTAAATTTTTCACTACCAATTCGTCAGATTACCGCAACAGCACAAAATTTAGGAAAAATAAATTTCTGAGCACTTGCTATCCTCCGTGCCCCTAGAAACTTTTCTTTAGTTTCTATTTGACATAATAATTTAGAATTTACTTTGAGGCAAGAACTTTTTTTATTGCTTGACAAACTTCATAGATTTCTCCCTTTAACGCCCATTCATTTAGACTTTCTAAATCGCCTTCCTCCATATCATCAATTTCAATTACTATTTCTTCCAGACTTTTTTCTTGCAGATATTCAAGTAATTTTCTCTTCGCAATCTCGGCAGATTCCAACAATCCATTCACTGTTTTATCGTGTTCCTCTTTGCTATACATATTGTTTGAAAAATTAGATGTTGTTTTAAAAATATATCTAGATCAATTTATTATCTTTTTTTTGATAAAAAAAGAAACAAAAAAATCAAGGCTTACAGATAACTTTGGAAACAACCCGCCCGAACGTACCCTTTTCGGTACGGGCGGGTTTACGGCTCAATCGCTATATTCTAGAAAGCAATCTAACCATTAAGACTGCTTTGAACTGCTAGAAAAATTGTACTGTTCAAGAAACCATAAAACTAGAAGTCTAGAATATGGCCGCTCCCCTCGCCTATTATTTTGCCAAAATTCTCTTAGGCCGTTAACTTCTCTTTTTAACCTTGTGAATGACATTTGTAAAATCCTTTAAAACAGATTCTTTATAACCTTTTATACATGATAATTCAAGTAGTTTAGTCGAATTTAAAGCACTTTTTTCCATTTCATATAAATAATTCATAAACAAGGACATTCTTTCTTGTCTAAGCTCCAATCGTGGAATCATTGCGTGACTATTTTCAATTTCATAGGTTAATATTTTGAGTTTTTCCCAATACCCCATGTCAAAAATATTTGTATCATACATTATCGTTTCCAAATAAACAATCTTCTTTGCCATCATGGCAACATAATAGCCACCTGACAAGGTAATATTATAAAGTGAATTCTCATTTAAATCATCATCATTAGAATGAATAAGTGAATTTTGTTTTAGGAATTCTAAAACGCTATTTATTACACTTTCAGAAGCACCTATTTTAGATATAGTTTGAACAATATCTTCAAGTGGAATTTCAGAAGACCCGTATGTCGATTTATTATGGAGAAACTTAAGAATGTATAACCTTATAAATTGCAAAGAATTACTTCCTAATCTAGAGTCAAATAAATTTATAGCGTCAGCTCTTTTTTCTTTAAAATATTTCCAAGAGCCTAAGATACTTCCCTTAAAGACCTCATGGTATGGGAAAATAAAATTTGCTTCACCATTAATATAATTATTTATTGCCCTATCTGCCTGTATATGACCAGACGATAAAAAGTTTCGAACAAGGTTAATACCTTTTCGAGGGTTTCGGTCACTTAAATATCCTAGTAACTGTCCATTTTCTTCATTCAAGAGACTTTCTTGTACAATTGAAAAGAAAACGCTCAAATCATCAACCTTTAAAACAGCATTATTTAGAAGAGTAATATCTACACTTTGCCCTTTTAAAATAAGTTTAGAATAGTTTAATCTACGTGATAAAACTTCGTTAAAAGATGGTGGGTTAATCCAAAGTTTCTTTAATTCATAAGCATTAAAAATTGAATCATTTTTATGTTTTATAAATGTTGAATCTCGAATAGATACTAAGGTATGACAGTTGATTTTTTTAGATATAGATATTGCTTCTGAAAAAACTTTAGTTTCAAGTTCATCATCTTCATAAAGGTCAACGTTATCAACTACTATTACACATAATCTTATAGAAGATAAATACTTAAATAATTTCTCAACATAAGGCTCAGTAGCTTGATAATCTGCGTCAATTAGTTCAGCTTTTTTTTCTTCAAATTTTTCTTTATTCCTAGCTGTAATTGAATATGGACCACGTGCTAAATTTTTAAACTCCTCTTCATATGCAGGTTTTATGGCATTATTATAGTCTATTGGATTCTCTGGGTGTTCAGAAATAAGATACTCTTTTAAAGAATCATAGATAAATTTTCTAGGATTACCATCCTTACCCATCTTTTCTAAATCAAGGTATATCCAATGAGCAGAATTCTTCTTTAATAATTCCTTCCCTTTTATTAATTCAAAATGTTTTAGATAAGTGGATTTTCCAGAGCCTACAGAACCTATAACTAGTGTAACAGGTGTAGAAGTAACATTTAGATTTATTTTTTCTATTTCTTTAGATAGTTCATCTTTTTTAGTTTTTCTAGTAATTCTAGTTGCGGGCTTTACAAATGTTGGCTTATACTGTGCTAGGTGCATGTTCAAGGTCCTATCAAATTTGGTTCGGGAATCAGTAGAAACGTAGCATTTTTCTAAAACATCTTCATTTCTAAACATTTCTTCAGATAGAGTTGCTTTATCTAACGCGGGCATTATGTAATCCGCGATGTTATTTCTACCAATTCGAAAATCTGCGTTATCTACAGTTGTATACAACCTATTATTAATTTCAATCGGATTCTTTGTAGTCAAATTAGAAAGACTTTGATTTTCTACATTACCAACAGCAAAAAAATTAAAAAGCTCTTCAGCATCTTCATTGTTGTCAAAAGGAAATAGAAGAGTAGCGTATACTGCATCCTTGTTCTGACCAATTTCTAATGGATAAAAACACCAGCAATCGCCATTTGTTACCATCACTAAATCTGCATCTTCATTTATTGCATAGTCTTCCGCTTGCTCCAAAGCTTCAGCAATTTCACCCGAGCCCAAAATAGTTCCTTTTAATTTTAATTTTTTACGTTTAGTCGGAGATGGAAAGGTTGCACCTACTTTTTTTGCTTCTACTATTATTTTAATATCTCCAGCGATTAATTTATAATCTATAAATCCATTTCTAGTACCAGTTGAATGAGGTTCAACACTTATTTGTCCATGCTGCCATTGTAGAATCTCCCTTATGATTCTATCTATAACATCAAAACGTGTTTGAGCTTCCGAAACATTATTAAGTTCTTTTTTAAAAGCGTCTGCACTAATTCTTTCAAATATTTCGGATACTTCTCCCCAATCTTTCATTAAAAATAATTTTAAGTGAAATTAATAAATCTCGAACAAAGAGAAACCATTCCACAGACATTTAATCATAGCTAGTTATTTTGAATTAAGGAATTCATGTACCACTCAAAAAGTGCAGTACTACTACCCTCCTACCTATTGCTGAATCTAGTTTTCAATTCCACTAATATCTAATCGTTCGGCTTATGCCTATGGGGTTTTAGACCAGGGTGTTTGGGTTTGTTGTCCGGGGTCACTCTCCTTCTTCTGTCAGAGGTGCCATCTGGCTTTTTTGGCTTTGGTCCGGGTTTAATAGATGCAATCTTCATCATAATTTTGGATTTAAAAATTCAACCTTAAATATATAGAATAGATGAGGTAATAATCTGCGGGAAACCGCAATTGAAATTGAAATAAAACTTGGCAGTAGAATGATTTTTTAAACACATTGTTTTTACTAACATGTACTCTGTAACTAGACTGATTATACCATGAATTTAACTAGCCATAGTGCTTGATTTAACTGAGACTTTAGATAACGTATTTAATTACCAGAATTCATTAAATCGGGGGAAAGTAAAATGTAGGAGTTAATTATTTGGAGACCAAAAAGTTATGCTTTAATTTCCAATAGCCACTACAGAAAAACCATAGACTTTCTAAGGTTTTCATTTTATTTAGGCACTGATTGTAAGGTAGTTATCGGGACACTCAAAAAATATAAGGTCTTTCAGACCTTCCATTTTTATGCCGGATTATTGGTTTAGCCAGTGGCCGAAGCAATAATCAAGAAAGCTGGCGCGCTGGCGGAATGAATCAGGCTATTTTGATCTGTCTAAGGTCTTACAGGTTTTTAGCCTCTTCTAGGTAAAAATCTTTTAAATGTACTTGTCCATAGGTTGATGCAATATTGTCTTCCGCCATCAGGGTCAGAAAAAACTCCATAGGGCCATAGGTTGTAACACTTGTGAAAGATCTTAAACACCGAATGGTTAATTTTCTTGACCAATCGGGTAAATGAACGATTTTTATGGGCTTGTTCAAAGCGGTCAGGGCGAGTTTGGCAATATCATTAAGACTCAGAACATCGGGGCCTCCAATGGTCAATTCCTTATTGTCATCATCCAAAGTAGCTACAATGGCCCTTGCGAGGTCCGCGCCATGAATAGGGTTGAATTTTTGATGGCCAGATCCAAACAAAAACACACGACCCGATTTGGCCATATGTAAAAAGTGGCCCATATCTGAAAAGAAACCGTTTGGCCGCACTATGGTATGGTTGAGCCCAGAAGATTTTAAAACAGCGACAAACTTCTCTTTGGCTTCAAAAATCTTTAAATCCCGATGTTTGTCGCCATTAATGGCAGAAACGTATACAAAGTGTGCTACACCACTTTTTTTAGCTTCTTCGAGCAAATTCATATTGGCCCTATAATCCACATCCATATAGGTTAGACCATCTTTTTGTTTTGTAATACCGACCGTGGATATTACCGTGTTTATCCCTTTACAAATGTCTCGTAATGTTTCGGGCTTTGTAAGCTCTGCCTGTTTTATCTCTAAATAGTCTTCATTACTATTTTGCAACTTATCCGGATTGCGTACAATAGCGATTACCTGATTTTTATTATCTAGCAGTTCATTTAATAAATAATTGCCCAAATAGCCTGTGGCGCCCGCTAATAATATGTTGGTATGTTTCATTTAGGTAACTATATTAACGTGAGTTTGATTTATATTTAATTGTTAATGAGTTGTTTATCATAATTTTGTCCGGTCGAGCGGAGTCGAGACCTCATTGTAAAAGCATTACAGTAAAATAACCTCTCGACTCCGCTCGAGGAGACAATAGCAATTTTTTAATTTGCACGAAATCAATGCCTTGAAATTATTTTTATGTCGAACTCACCTTATATTACGCCAGTTTAGTTGAACTTTCTTTTAAGAATATAGCGGGTAATAAAAATACCGTTGTCATCGTTTTTCCCCGCATCGCTTTCTACGGCACTGGTTATGAACATAAGGTCCCAACCTTCGGAAAGCATTTCGGTTAATTTTGAAGAAATTAAGGCATCATTGGCGGCTATATTTTGAAACCGGATTCCGCCTAGGTTATAAAAGTTCAATAATTTGGTTTCTTCAAAATTTTTAAGTCTAATATCTTTTCTTTTCGATTTGTTTCTGGTATTGTTTTCTTCTGTTCTACTAGAGGTAAATTGTTTGTAATCCCTTTCGTCGTTGGACGAAATTAAACGTGATCGTCCCAGCCCGCTCGGGATGATAGATTCTACACTTGTAATGACCTTGATCTCAAATGCTTGTTTCGATGTTTCTTGCCCATACATATGTACTACTGACAACGTAAGTAATGTGATTATTGACGCTAACTTTTTCATGAGTTTCTAGATTAAATGATCGTTTTTTGATTATAAATTATGCAGCAAAGATTCACCGGATTATTAGGCAAATCGTTCTAAATTATAATCTGAAACGAAATAGGCGAGGTTTACAATGAGTTGGCTTTCATCCAAGCCCTAGGGGTAACCCCTTCTATTTTTTTAAAATAGGTGTTGAATACGGTTTTGGAATTAAAACCGCTATCATAAGCCAACCCAAGAATGGTAAGGTGAGAATTATTAGCATCGAGTGCTATCAATTTAAAGTGTTTAAGCCGATAAGAATTAACAAAGTCATTAAAATTAACATCAAACGCCTGATTGATCAGAAATGATATTTTATTGTTGTTCAGCTCCAAAACCTGAGCAACGACATTTAAGTTTAATTGTGGATTTAAAAAAGGTTCTTCTTCCTTAAAATAGGAAAGTAATTTGCCTTTTAGTGTCTTTATTTGGTCTTTATCCAATACGTTTGCTGTTGCTTTCTCTTCATCTTTCTTGGTAGATGTGATATCCGCAGTTGATAAATTTGACCGGTGCAGCTCTGTGAAACCATTTATTTTATGCAGGGGCCTCAAGAATGGTTCTTGCCTATAGTTAATGATTTGCCCGCGTCTTTGGTCTATCATTTCCTTTAAGAGAGAAAAGGCCGTCGCCGTATGATGTGAGTTGGCCAAAATAAACACGTCATAAGGTACCAGCATGGTTTTATCTTTACTGAGCCTAGACCATTTTTCAATAATTTGATGGGGAACGTCACTATGCTTTTCGTTAACAAGTCTGAACAATAGATTTTTCTCTTCTATTAATGAGGTGTTGCGTATAAATTCTTGAAACTGCTGTTTTTTGTTCAGCCATATTAAACAAAAGCATTTTAAATGATGCGCTAATTCTAGTTCAGGGTTAAGTGTTAACGCGTAATCGACATTTTCAAGGGCTTTGTCAAATAAGCCTTGAAAATAGTGAATATGGGCCAATGTGTAATGATTGTTTGCAGAAAGCGGATCTACCTCTAAAAGTTTGTTTGCATATGGTAAGGCCATGTCAAAAAAACCAAGCGCTATGAACAACTCTGTTAAAGCTTCTAAGCCGTCAATATGATTGGGGTTAATGTCCAAGACTTTCTTAATATGAATGTAGGCATTCTTAAAATCCCATTCTCCCCACAAAAACTTTCCGACATAAGACAAAGGATATTCCGGTAAAGAGGCGTCCAATTCTTTTGCCATAAGCAAATTGTTGATGGCCGACTCCATAGCTTCTTCATAAGGTATATAACCCCACATTGCCGATAACCCATAGCATTGTAAATTGGCATAATAGGCCTTGGCGTAATTTTTATCCAATGCAATGGCCTGGTTATAGTAGTGTATGGCCTGGTTAAGGCCCTCTGGTGTCCATTTCAATTGAAAAGAACGTCCTTTCAAATACATTTGATAGGCATCTACGCTGCTTGTTGACTGTTCTATTAAATGCTCTTGAATTTCAAAATGTCCAAAATTGTTTCGAACTTCTTCGGCTATTGCTAAACTAATTTCATCTTCTAAATCAAAAATATCCTTTAATTGCCTATCAAATTTTTTAGACCAATAGTGCGTACCGTCTTCAACATCTATTAATTGGGCCGTAATTCTAACCCTTTCCTGGGATTTCTTAATGCTTCCTTCAAGAATTGTGCTTACCCCTAGTTGCCCCCCAATTTTTCTGATATCTATATCTTTTCCCTTAAAGGCAAATGATGAGGTTCTGGCTATAACCTTAAGTTTGTCAATTTTTGTTAGTGCGTTTATAATTTCTTCAGTGATTCCGTCACAGAAATATTCGTTGTCAATATCATTGCTCATATTAACAAATGGTAAAACTGCTATTGATTTTTGATTGTTCAAAGTGTTGATTTGCTAAAACAAATCTATAAAATTAAATCCTTAAAATTAATTACACAAAGAACCCACTCCACACAGCTGTCTGACGAACAGGCCCGCCCTTACCGAATAGGGATACCTGTCCGAAGGTCATGGCGGGCGTTCGGGCGGGCCCGCCCGTACCGAATAGGGGCACGTTCGGGCGGGCATTTATACATAACTAGTTATTTTTAGGCAAGGAATTCATGCAGCTCACTACAAGTTGTTGTACTTCCCTCCTATCCCTTGGACTCAGCTCAGGACAGGCTTTGGCTCGTATAATAAGAGTGCCTTTAGCTTTAAAGATGAAAGTTTAAAGAAAGAAAAAAATCAATGAAGATGGTATCAACTTTACCCACGCACCATCGGTCGAGGTATTGAACCTAGATCCTGCCGAAAAAAGCGGGATTAGTTCAACTTTCAATTTTCAGTGCGTCTTACTGACTTTTCAAAATTGAGTTTCACTAATAATACAATCTAAAATCAAGCAATTTGCAGACATTGAAATGTCTTTGGTGCAACTCTTCTACCACATCCAGCATATTATCATCTTCTTTAAATAAGTTGAAGAATGCCTTATCAAGATTTGCGCTACTTATTCCATTAAATTCCATACCGTAGCCAGAAACACCTTTTGCTCCTGTGATATCCAAAAAATATTGTGCTTCCTCTTCGTCCAAATCCAGCACTTTTGCGTTTGAAAAATGTAAAATCTTTCCTTTTAACCTTCCTTCAAAAATTTCTGCAATTTCCTGTAAACTATAGTAATAGCCATTTAGGCAAATACTATTGGCCTCACCGGACATGACCAAATAGATGATTTCATAATCCTTAAAATGATGGTCGTCCAGAACCAATGCATTTAGGCTATCTTCCAATCCTTCAATGGTGTCGCAGGTTTTATATATGCTGGCTACCCCATACTTCATGGCCAATTGTTCCAGGTTTTCCTGTGTTTCGGTAACCTTGTCCGTTTGTATCTCTTGAACACCTTCCAAACAATAAACGAAATAATCCGAATCCATAAATTGTTCTTGGGGCAATTGTCGTCTTTTCACTAGCAAGTTTTTGAAATTATATAAAGTATGTTCAACACAAAATTACTGCAACTCTTCTAGTTTTTCAGCGTTTTTAACTAAAATACCATTCCACATACATTACCCTCCCTCCTGCCGTCGGCCAGTCAATAAGTGCTCTATTACCTTTTGAAAGAAGTTTTTAGAAAGAAAAAGTCAATGAATATTTATAAATACGTTCGCTTTTAAGCAAAGCTCAAGTTACTCCGCCACAAATGCTGTGCAGGCGCCACGCGAAACATTATAAAACAAATAAATCTATAGCGTAAAACGGCGAATGTTTTTATATCGTCCGCCATAATGTAAATATTAATTAAATATTTGTTTGCCAAGTTATAAGATCCCTATCATTGACAAATGATGATTCTATTATTTCAACTTTCTTGATTATATAACCATTGATGAAGACCTCCAAATTTAATTTGAATCTTATGGAATCTCTTAACTTTGGAAACCATAATTGAACTTTCTTGAATTCTTTCAACGACCTATCGCCTTTTACATTTAATAAGCCCATTCTTGAATAACGCATACCTTTTCCTTTGTATCGAAAAAATATTCTTTTCTTTCCCCAACCAAAATCAAAATCTATTTGATCTGGAAAGGACATATTTGAAGGTGCTGCTTGTATGTTTAAGTCTAACATAACGGTAACTGCGTTAATCCATTTTAAATCTATTAATTGTCTTAGGCTTTTAACATTAAAATCTATTAGCTTTGCTGTAGTCTGTCGAACCGAAAGTGTATTACTTGATATATTATTGATTGCATCTCGTAAACTGAATCTGATAACAGGCGTTGCAATTTTAATTAATTGTTCAACATATTTAATTGAGCCTTCCTTATTTGGATGCAGTAAATAAGCCTGGTCACAAAGAGGGCTTACTTCTTCAATTTCTTCAATGGATCCATCAGCGATACCATCAATTACCTTTTTACAATATTGTTTTCGACCTTGCTCCACATTTAAATCCCTTTGGTCACCCGGCCCAAATACATATTGTGGGCCAGCACTAAATATAGCATTTTCGGTTCCATATCCTGACGGACAGCATAGCACATTTTGACCATGCTCTTTATTGAATTGAGCAATTTGATGACTGGCACCTAAATGAAATAATTCAAAAAGCTCCATGGCCTGTCTTTTTATATCTTCAATTTTTGATTCAGTAATTGCAAATGCAATTGGACCTAGAAAACTAAAAAAAGTCATAGATGCTTGATAAATTAAAAGTCGATATTCAATTGGAATTTCTGATTCCTCACATACCGCTGGATAATATCCTACATATATTATTTGGGCATTTGGCAGCAATTGCGTTGTTTTCTTTAAAATTGCAGGAATACGTTTATTAGTAACCTGAAAAATGTTTTTATGTACTTTATTCCTAAAATCATCATTGTCAATTTCCACTGCACTATCCATGCGGACATCATTAATACCTCCGTTCATAATCAATATATCCACTGACAATGGATCAGGAATATCTAAAACCTGCTTATAAACAGTAGGGTAACTAGTAGGAACTTCATAATAGTACTTTTTGTAATGATTAATATTAGATGTATCTGATTCAGAAATGAACATTTTATCACTTGTAGCATCATGACTTAAATCTCCTATGATAGCACCAGAATGCGCATAGAAATCCTCAGGGGATAAAGTTATTTGATACCCATTGTTTTGTAGCCATTTAATATATTTGAAGGCATATTTATCTTTTTGGGCAAGTCCCTGTCCCCACATTGACGAATCCCCAACAACCACAGCCCTAAGCATTGTTGGAATTTTGGTTAGATCTTAATATTTGACTGAATTTTGATTCAAGTACCTCTTGACGACTGCATAATTTTTTATTGAGTTCCATTTGAGTTTTAAGTGATTCTTCCAGAAGGGTTATTTTATTTTGTTGCTCTTTTATTCCTTCGACCAATACAGGTATAAGCGAAGAATATTCAAGAGTACGCATGCCGCCTTTATCTTTTTCAACAAGTTCCGGAAGAATTTTTTCTACATCTTGTGCAATAAATCCTAATTTTTTTCTTTCCGTGTAATCGGCACTTCCATTAAGTTTACTATTCCAATTAAAATTGACACCCTGAAGCTTCAGGATTTTATCAAGGCTACTTGTAAGGTTATGGACGTTTTGTTTACATCGCGCGTCACTTAAACTTTTAAAATTTCCAACACCGGCAACTGTACCATTCACATGTAAACTATAACTTGGGGTATCTGTGCCTATGCCAACCCTTTCCTTTTGGCCGTCAAGCATAATCGTCACTTTATCAGGCTTACCGTATACAAATACCTTTCCATTTTTCGGATGCTCTCCAAAACCCTTACATACTCTTAACTCACCGGTTTGGGTATTGTTGGTTTTTATTTCATCACATTTCACTTCTTTATTTGTAATAATTCCAAATACTGATGACATTTTTGTTCCACCTAGGATAATGTTGCCTGAATTTAATCGTCCATCACCTAATGTGAGATCAACACTTTTTTTTATTCTGTTTAATACAATTTTTGCTTTTACATTAGCGCTACTAGTTTCTTTTACTGAAATTAAATTTCCAATAAATTGAAGTTCACTTTCGTTTAAAATAATGTCTGTTGCCATTTTAGATAAATTTTATGCCGTTAATATTAGTTGTTTGTGCTCCGAAAATGCTTAAAATGAACTCCATCCTTTCCAAGCTGGTTTTCAAGCAATAATAAATGTATCTTGGTCAGTTGTCTATTTTCTATTTTTGGCCAATATGTGATTCCTTCCAATTCCTGTTTAAAAAATATCTCCGACTCCCTTTGCACTGGTACCTTTCCATATAGATGACCATTAATAAAACTATACATAGTGATACAAGGTTCCAATGGTATGGAACTCTGATTAAGTATATTTAATTTTTGAATATACCCAGCCTTGGAAATTGGGTCAGATATTTTAATAGCGATTTTTGACAACATTTGAGAATACGTATACGCATCTGAACTTAAATACAAATGACCATCATTGGAATAGCAACCGCCTTGTACCCTTAAACTAGGGACTTTCAGGTCCATATCAAAGCTGTTTAGACGTTTTAATGTATTAACATCATATGCATACAGGGTTAATCTATAATCGTCTTGTCCTTTGTCTATATTTTGTGTCATAAAATCACTGGTATAGAGTTTATTATTCCATGGGTTTACAGCGCACCACGCATGAGTGTCACCGTTTCTATTTTCTTCTTTAAACCATTTTGCGGAAGAAGCATTTAAATCGGTATTAACTACAAGAAATCCATGGGGATGTTGAATTGGTATATATAATTGATCGTTAAAACAATCTAAATCTCCAATATGATCAAAAAATGGGAGGGTATCAGGATTTGAAGAAGAATAAATATGCCTTAATGCAATGTTATGGGAAATCTTCAGACTTTTGATCAAATTCATTTGCTGATCATACTTAAAGATACCTTGCGATTTTCTTTCCCCATTACCGTTAGCTGTAATGTACCAAAACTGACCATCGTGGGCAACCCCTTGTAAACTTTCTAAAAATCTATTTTCTTTAAATTCTGATGACATTTTCCAATGAGATGGTTTTGGAGACGACATGGCTTCCAATGTTCTTCTTACACTTGGAAGCACACAGGAAAATTCACTCATTGAAATTTGACCTTGATTTGAATAGGTGACTCCAATTTTTTGGCATTGTTTAACAAAACTAGGCATGATAATATTTTTTCATTTCTAACTTTCTAATCACATCAAGTACAACCTCTTTATCCTTAAATGGAATTTTCTTGTTTTTTATTAACTGATAATTTTCATGACCTTTTCCGGCAATTAATAAGGTATCATCAGTACCCATATTCATGATAGCTGTTTTTATCGCAGCTTTTCTATCATTAATTGCAAAAGCTTGTTTACAATATTGCTGAATATCATTTCTAATTTGATTTGGATTCTCAGAGTCCGGGTTATCATTGGTTATATAAATCACATCAGCTAAGTCATTCGCAACTTGGCCCATTAGTGATCTATTATACTTTTTATAATTACCACCACATCCAAATACTAAATGAATTAATCCTCCATGCCTCTTTTTTAATATATTCAAGACAGATTTTAATGCACTGGGATTAGTTGCAAAATCAATATAGATATGCTTTTTACTTTGCAATTCGACTTTTTCTAACCGTCCTTCTGGCAACCTAATGTTTTCAGAGTTTTTTAGTAGGGCATTCACTGGAAGTCCGAGAACAATGCAAATTGATAAAGCACACATCCAGTTATATATGAAAATAGACCCAGAAAAGCGTAATTTAACTGTGAACAATTCTTCGTTATAGCGCAATATCAATTCTGAAAAATTTGCAAATTCATTAACTTCAATAAGTTGCAGATTATCTGAACTATTAAACCCATATGAAAAAATATTAATGGACCTTTCTTTACAAATATTATGAATAAGCTTGGAATGTCTATCCTCTGAAAAATATACTGCCCAATCTCCTGGTTGCAATAGATTGGATATTAATTTCAATTTTGAAGCTACATATTCCGCTACTGACGCATGAATGTCAAGATGATCGAAAGTTATGGACGTAAAAGCCGCAACATCAACATCAATTTTGTCAAAAACACCACAAGCCAAGGATTCACTAAAAGCTTCAAATAATAATGTATCTATAGACTCAAAAAATCTTAATTCGTCAATAAGATTTTGAAATGCATTTCTTCCCATCAAAACCGGATTTGGGGTTGAAAATAAAGGTGTTATTAAGCCCAATGTTCCTAACGCTGAAGGCATCTTAAAGTTCAGCATTAATTGATATGCCATAAAAACGGTAGATGTTTTACCGTTAGTACCAGTAACCGCCACATTGGTCATATTAAAGCATATTAAATTGGGTAACCCTTTTTAATCAGCTTTCCTGAATTATCAGGTTCCCAATGATTTCTTATAATACTGCTGCCTTCTTTTGTCCATGAAATTATTTTCTCTTGGCCATTTACTAGTTCAATGCCCCAAATCAGGTTTTCAAAGCGACCAGCTGAACCTGAGTTTAAATAATTGCCAGCTTGTGAAGTTCTATCAATCCTTTTTCTAGCTTTCATTCTTGGTTCATGTGTATGACCAATTATAAGTTTCGTCTTTTTCTTAAAATTCTTTAATTCCGTTTTTGTACTATAATAGTCCATTTTTTCAACAAGTTTGGTTTCAGATAAATGGCGTACTTTGTAATATTCATCACCGGTCATTACTTCAGTTGCCACTGCTTGTGTTTTGGATGAACTGTCAAAGTATTCCCAAGCGATTTCGTGATTATGCATCAGCGATTCAAATACAGCTTCTCCAATAACATCAATCATACTATTTGAAACACTACCTTCCTTATCAGCTGTTGCCAAAACATTTCTAAAACTAGAACTTAGGTTTGAATTTCGCCATTGATCGGTTTTTTGACTGTCCCAAATTCTATCGGCACCTTGAATTGTCCAGCCCAAAGTTTCAGAAAACACTTCACCAAGTGCATGGGCATGTTGCGGTAAAGTTGTAGAATCAAACTGGTGTCCATGTGTTATAAAGTATTTTGGTTCCTTCACAATTTCATAATCGGAATTTCTGTAGTTTATTCTTAACGCGTCACACAAGTTTTTAGCCATATTTACTGGTAGTAGGTCGACTAAATTTGAGGATTCATAAGGATCATGATTACCGGTGATTTTGGTGTAATATCGTTTTCCCTTAGTTGCAAAACGGTCTTCAATTAATGTATACAAATCATTGTTGTCATGAATAATTTTTTTTAAAATTTCGATTCGGTTGGATATTCTCTTTTCCTTTAATTTAGCCCAATTTATAGACCCAATATCTTCACTGATTCCTAGAAAACTATCTTTTTCTATAAGGCTATTGTAACTATTAATGATCTTAACAGTTGGTTCAAAAATTGTGTACTCCTCAACATCACCATTTTCAATGAGTCCATAATTTTTATCCGCATAATAATTTAAAGCCTCCTTATAAAGCCCCTTATTCTTTTTAAAATAACTATGCCGATGGTCGTTTTCGGTCATATGATGATCAGAAAAAATCACAAATTTTGAAGGTCCGCGAGTTGCCCAAACATTTCTTCCATTTCTCCTAATCCTAAATCTGTTTGGCTTAATATTAAAAGTTTTAATTCTTTTGAAAACATTGTTATTAACTGTAATAGTTGATTCTGGAAAAAAGTCAGGAAAAAATTTAAATCTTTTTTTTCCTAAAATGGCAGCAATAAGATGAAAATAGTTGGCATTCAAACTTTTATTTATTTCATCTTCGTGATCTCTTTTGTACTTATTTCCAATTTGAAATAGTTCCCACAAGGCATCAAAAAATTTATTATCGAGTGTTGTGTTTTTTAGGCTAAATGCCTTGGCGATAGTTTTAACAGCCGGTTTAGTGACGAATGACATAATTATTAATATAAAATTAATGGATATATTCTTCTTCATAAAGTAATATTATTCTTCATAGTTTGAAAGGAAGATTGTGTAGGTTGCAATATATTCTGTGTAATTAGGACAAATGGCAATAGTCGCAATCACTCAATTTTATTATGAAATTAAAATATGAACTACAGTCCAAACGCATTACACTCCCCTAATACCTCGGTTAGCATAAAAAGCCAGCTTGAAAGATATAGTCGGGCAGATGTTTATTCACAAGGTTTTCATTGTTTTTTTAAAGAAGTGCCTGAACCTTTAATGAAGTTTGGCTATCACCTAACCTCATTCTTCGGATTCATTACCTTTTGAAAGAAGTTTTTGGAAAGAAAAAAATCAATGAAGATGGCAAATTTTTAACTGCTCTTATTCAAAATCAAACCCCTGGCCATCTCCAAGAGTAACTTTTTTTCTTGAAGAGATCTTTTTAAAGGCAGTTGGGCCAAACCTATCAATCGGCGCATTATCTCTATGCCGGCCACTTGGGCCAGTAATTGTTCGTTCAGCCTACCAGGATACCCTACTTTTATTGTTCGGAGACAAGCCATATCCATCGTAATCATAATACTATGTGCCGCCAGTACCCCTATGTCGAATTCGGCAAATCCCATAAAGCTGAATTCTGGATCAATTACAGAGATGTGGTCTCCTTTTGTCATCCAACTCCCAGGATAATAATCACCGTGCAAAAGAACATTGCCCTGGGACAGATATTGTTGTCCCACCTTGGAAATCTCCTTTTTTAATGTTTTATCAGTTCTATACCCAAGCGCTAGTTCCTCTAGTCCGTCCTGAATGGTATATAGGGAGAAATCACTTGCTTCCAAAAATGGCAGTACAAATATGTGTTGGTGATTAAGTAAGCGCAACTCCATATTTTTAGGGTATTCCAAAGGTTTGGATTTATGGATTTGCGAAGCAATATCCAAAAGCCGATGTAGCTGGGAAGTTTTGATATTTCTTTCATCATATAGGTATGACATATCCTTACAATCCCCCAAGTCTTCCAATATCAATAAATGATGGTCTGCATTATAGGCTAGAATTTCAGGAATATGTGGTTCTATTGCCTTGTTTGTAACTGCTCTGTAAAATTGATACTCTACGTCAATACGCTCAATGGGCGCCATTATCTGTGGATATTTTTGAACAAATGGCCGCGATTGCTTTACAATAAAGGAACGCTTATTGGTACGGATTCTAAGGACAACGTTCATGTTGCCCTCGCCAGGCTTTTCAACAGAGAGAATTTGTTCGTGTTTTGGATCAAAAAAACCAATATTGTTTAAATAATTCCCAATATCCGAAATTGAAGTAGTAGCGTCTAGGTACATACCTATAATTTATATTTTTTTAAACTTTGCCAGAAATCTGTTTTCATATTTTCTACCTCTATTGCTGTATGGATATTTATTAGGCGTTGCGTATTCTCTTTAGGCGTCAAAAAAGTTTCGGTTTTTGATAATTCGGGACGGGCCAGTGCTTCTATGATAGCGACATCCCACATAATCCAGCTTTTCTTTTCTGGATCTTCCTTGGTCCACCAGCGTTCATAGGTTTCCCATCGGTTTATAAGATAATCGGAGACACCTCCCCTATTCTTTAAATTGGCATCTACTTCCGCTTTTGTAAACACCAGGTGCTGACTGGTAGTTGCTGTCATTATAGTAAGATCAAGACCTTCGGTATTTAGCAGAATCTCTACCGCTTTAGGGTCGTTTCCTGAATTGAATTCCTTTTTGTCATACATATTGGTTTCCACATTATGCCAAAAACCAAGATAGTGTACTTTCAATTTTGGAATAATGGACGGATCCTCCAAAATTGCACTGGCAATATTGGTACAAGGCCCTAAAACAACTACATTCAATTTTTGATCGGCAGGCATTTTACGGGCCATTTCAACTATAAACTGTGAAGCAGGAGAACTGGCCGGTTCTGCACTGTTCCTTAGGGGTACATTACTCCCCAAAGGAAACGGAATGGCCTTCTGCCCCATTAACTTAAGTATGCTTTCATTAATTCTTTGGCTTTCATAAACACTGCTGTCCGTTGCCAATGGGGAGGTATGAAACTGGGCCGAAGTAAGGCCTAGAATATTGAATTTGGGCTCTACAATTGCCCGTACGATGGCATAAAGATCATCTACCTCATTTGCCGTATCGGCATCAATAATGATGGGTAACCGCCCATCATTTACCTGAGCTTCTACACTGATATGTGAGAAAAGGAATAGTGGAATTATAAATTGAAGCAAAGCGATGCGAATAGCTTTATGATAATTTAGGGTTTTAAATGTCCGGAGTTTTACTTTTTGCTGCTGCATTCAATCTTTCTATAAATGTTGATCCTGCGTTTGGTCGTACAAATGGATGGAACATTACCTATCATAATATTGAAAAGCCCAGGAAATAACAATTTAGAAACTTAGATCACCTTAAACTGTGTAACAAATTCGTCATCAATATCCTTAAAGCTGTTGG
>TARA_R100001369_G_scaffold92557_3_pt1 | contig 18403 bp, 2 predicted proteins | sample TARA_R100001369 | Tara Oceans TARA_R100001369 (sample SAMEA2621528) | marine metagenome | biome: marine biome (ENVO:00000447); feature: surface water layer (ENVO:00002042); material: "saline water (ENVO:00002010), including plankton (ENVO:xxxxxxxx)" | depth 5 m | reverse complement strand
CAGCCCCACCACCATTTCGATGGAGCGTTCCATGGCGATGCCCACCCGGGTTTCGGGTACTACGCCTAGACCGATCAGATAGTGGGCCAGCCGGTTGGCACGTGTATTAAGCTCACCATAGTTGAGTAACTGCTCTTCAAATATTAAGGCAGTAGCCTCGGGCATTACTGCGGCCTGGCGCTCGATCAACTGATGAATTGGTGCAGCCTCGGAATACTGTTGAGTCTTCTCTCCCCAGTCGCTCAACAACTGCTGCTCGTTTTTTCCTAGCAGGCTGATCTCACTTATCGCTTGCCTCGGTACCGTTTGCAGACTTTCCACAATGCCGGCTACAGCGGCTTCCATGTAATCACATAACCTTTGTGCACCAATCGTGCGAATCACCTGCCCCACTAGCTGGAAGCCCTCTCCCAGATCATCTACCGCCATACCAATCGGATAGTTGGTACGCTCCTGGCCGCCCAGCACTTCCATCCCCTCCAAGGTATGAATGGAACGACCTTCGTGCTTAGGTGCGCTATAGCGATAGTTCAGCAAACTGGTGAAGAGCGGCATGCCACTCGGTAGCCCACTACAGCGCTGAGCAAGTCCAAGGCTAGCGTGCTCGTGATAAAGCAGTGCAGATAGGGACTCGTGGGTTTGGCGCAAGGACTGCTCGATACCTTGAGTGCCCATTTTGATACGCACAGGCAAAGTGTTGATAAACATCCCCAGTGCCCGCTCAGCTCCTTCAGTGCCCTGCATACGGCCGAACAAAACGGTGCCAAATACCACGTCATCCCGCCCGGTGGTTTTGCTTAGCACCAAGGCCCAGGCCAAGTGGAACAGGCTAGCCGTGCTCACACCATGGCGTTGTGCCTGCTGCCGCACCTGTTGAGCCAACTCTGGCTCTAGCGGCAGCCGCATTTCCTCGATATCGCTGCCATCGCCGCGGACCTCCAGTAGTCCGAAAGGCGCGGTCGGTTCTTCCACATCGCCCAACCGCTCGCGGAAGAAGGTTTCATGCTCTTCCTGGCTTACCCCTCGTCGGGTCTGAGCAACGAAGTTACGGAATGGGATAGGCTTGGGCAGTTCGTCTTCGCAGCCTTGCTGGATCAGGGTAATTTCATCCACCAGTAGCTCGAGAGTGGTGTGATCCATGACGAGATGGTGGCTAGGCAACTGCAGCAACCAGCGTCCCTGCTCAGCATCGTGGGCCGCCAGCGCCCGAAGCATCGGCGCTCGGCGTACATCGAGGCGGTGGCGCTCAGGATCCACCTCGGCATTCAGCCGTTCGACAACGCTTTGTGATGGGACGCCATCCACGATTAGCCACTCGAGGGCTAATTCGGCATGCCGGTATACCACCTGCACCGGCTCGCGCAGGTTTTCCCACAACACCGCGGTACGCAGAATATCGTGACGGGCAATCAGCTTATTGAAACAGGCTATAAAGGCTTCCAGCCGTTCTCGGCTGTCGAAACCAAGTAAGTGTTGGGTCACATAGGCATCTCCTTCTAGCTGCAGCCGGTGGTGGAAGAGAATACCCTCCTGTAACGGTGCTAGTGGGTAGATATCCTGGATATTGCTGGCCCCACCCGGCACGGCCGTTTCGATGGCGCTGATCTCTTCGGCATTGAGCTCGATGAGTGTCAACATCTCAGGTTGGAGAGTCTGACAATCGTGAGGGATCAGATTGGGCGGGATATTGATTTCCTGCTGTCCTGATGTCTGCGTCAATGCCCGGGCGAAGGCCGCTAGTTCCGGGCACTGGAACAGCGTGCGCACCTGCGCCGTCAAGCCCCGGTGCCGCATTTGCTCCAGCACTTTTAGAGCCAGAAGCGAATGCCCCCCCAGCTCAAAGAAGTTGTCATGACGGCCCACACGTTCGACGCCAATTACCTCTGACCAGATTCCCGCCAGCGCTTTTTCCACCTCTCCCTGAGGCGGCTCATAGTGCGTGTTACTGGCCAAGTCCGGCTTGGGCAGGGCCTTGCGATCCACCTTGCCATTAGCATTCAGCGGCAGTGCTTCGAGCATGACCACGACGCCCGGCACCATATAGTCTGGCAGTCGTTGCCCCAGCACCTCACGTAGTGAGGTGCTATCGAGTTCACTGCCAGCCTGGGGAACCACATAGGCCACCAGTCTCGAACCAGTGGAGCCTTCTTGCGCTACCACTACCGCCTCGTGAACTGTCGGCTGAGAGAGTAGTTCGGCTTCGATCTCACCTAGCTCAATACGTAGGCCGTGGATCTTAACCTGGTGATCGAGGCGGCCCAGGTACTCAAGCTGGCCATCCTCCCGCCAGCGCACTAGATCGCCGGTACGGTAGAGGCGTTCTCCCTGCGCAAACGGATCAGCGATAAAACGTTCTGCTGTAAGGTCGGTACGATTCAAATAGCCCCTCGCTAGACCAGCGCCGCCCAGGTAAAGCTCACCTGCTATGCCGACCGGTACAAGATTCAGATCGGCATCCAGCACCAGTGCCTTACGTGCCCCAATTGGCTGGCCGATCGGCACTTGAGGCGACTGCCCCAACCCAGCATCGTCTGACCATAGCGTCGGCGAGATAACGGTTTCGGCCGGACCATAGGCATTGAACAGTCGCTCTGGCTGGCAAATTCGACGAACTCCCTCAAACTCATCTCGCGACCAGGCTTCGCCACCGGCAATGCATAGGCGCACTGGCAAGGAACCTGCCGACAAGCTTTGATAGAGGTGGCGTAAATAAGCCGGCGGCAGATACAGCACGCTAACGGCATGCTGCCGCACCAGAGTGGCTAGCGTCTCGGTTCCTAGATGGCGTCCTTGTGGTAGCACAAGGGCTGCTCCTGCTAGCAGTGGAAGCAACCACTGTTCCCCAGCGGCGTCAAAACTGATCGAAGCGAACTGAAGCAGCCGGTCTTCGGGCGTCAGTCCATAGCGCGCGCCAATCGCTTGAAGATGCATCGACAGCGGGCCATGACTCACCCCAACGCCCTTGGGCCGCCCAGTGGAGCCCGAAGTGTAGATCAAATAGGCGAGGTGCTCGCCATGCAGCGTCACCTCAGGATTGGTCGAGGCATGCTGCGTGACGTCCAGCCGACCCAGCTCGATAACTCTCAGGCTCTCAGCCACAGGCAACGTATCGCGAAGATGCTTCTGGGTGAGCAACAGCTCGATGCCGCTGTCTTCGGCCATATAGGCCAGCCGCTCGGCGGGGTAGTCCGTATCCAGTGGCACATAGGCGCCACCCGCCTTGAGAATCGCCAGCAGTCCCACCACCATCTCGATGGAACGCTCAACAGCGATTCCCACCCGCGTCTCAGGTTTTACGCCTAGGCCAATTAGGTAGTGAGCCAACTGGTTGGCGCGGATATTGAGTTGGGCGTAGCTGAGTGTCTGATTTTTGAATACTAGTGCCGTAGCCTCTGGGGTTGCCTCAGCCTGCCGTTCAATTAGGTGATGGATTGGCTGGGCAGCGGGATGCCGTTGTGTGTTTACACCCCATTTCTGTAATTTTAGCTGTTCATCTTTATCTAGCAGTTCGATATCGCTCAACGCGCATTCAGGCACCTCTGCCAGTGCCTGAAGAATGACCGTATAGTGCTGAGCTAGACGTTTAATGGTGGTTGCATCAAATAGCTCTTCTGCATAAACGAAGCTTGCCTCCAGGCAGTCATCATTGCGTTCTACCACATTTAGCGTCAGTTCTAACTGCGCTCTTCCATGCTCCAGCGGCCAGTTTCTCAATTCCAGTCCTGGTAGCGTCTTCAGCGATCCATGATCTTGCCGCTGGTGGTTGAACATCACCTGGAACAGCGGCGTGTGGCTCAAGCTACGCTCGGGCTGCAGCGCTTCCACTAATTGCTCGAACGGCAGATCTTGATGCTCTTGTGCCCCCAGAGCTGCACGTTTGCTCTGTTCCAGCGCCTCAGCCAGGCTAAGGCGTCCACATAACGTATTGCGCAGTACCTGGGTGTTGACGAAAAGCCCCACCACGCCTTGGGTCTCCATCCGGTGGCGGTTGGCAATTGGCACGCCGACCCGGATATTTTCCTGTCCCGTATATCGATACAGCAGCGCTTGGAAACCGGTGAGTAACGTCATAAACAGGGTGGCGCCCTTCGCCTGAGCCTGATGACTCAATCCGCTCACCATCGAGCCAGGAAGCATTATTTCGTGGCTTGCTGCTTGATAGTGTCCATCGCTGCGACGTGGGCGATCGGTCGGCAACTTCAGTACCGGGTGTTCGTTGCCAAGTTCCACCTGCCAGTATGCGAGCTGGCGTTCTTTCTCGCCCGCTTCCATCCATTGACGCTGCCAGAGTGCATAATCAGCGTACTGTATCGGCAGGGCTGGCGGCTGCCACGTTTCACCCGTTACCCGAGCGGAGTAGTCCGCTGCAAATTCATCGATGATCAACTGCATCGACCAACCATCGGAGACGATGTGGTGCATTACCACTACTAACAGGTACTCCTCTTCAGCTAAACGCAGTATCCCCACGCGCAAAAGTGGCCCCTGCTCCAAATCGAAAGGATCGTTGCAAAGCCGATCAACCTGATTTTCTATTGCCCCTTCTCGTTCAGCCTTCGGCATATGACCTAGGTCGACCTCATGCAATGCGAAGTTGCTATCAGCCTGCACCACCTGCATCACACCACCCTCGCCATCGTCGCGGAACACCGTCCGCAATGTTTCATGACGAGATATTAAGGCGGAGAAGCTACCCCGGAGTGCTTCAGTATCCAGCGAGCCCTTAAGGGTCAGAGCACCAGTAATATGGTAAGCGCTGCTTTGAGGATCCATGCGCCACAGAAACCACTGGCGAAGTTGGGCATAAGAGGGTGAGCAAGCTGTCTGTTGTGATACAGGACGAGAAAGAATTGGGAACTGGCCAATGCCTAACCCCTGAGTGCGAATCTTGTCGTAAACTGCGCGACGCTGCTCAACAGGTAATCCGGCAAAGCGTTCCGCAATACGACGGGTATCTATGTTACTCATTGAACGGTATCCATGCTGTCGATAAAGGAATCAATATCGGAGAGCGACTGCTCTAAGGAGTGCCCGCTGCTTAGCGTGGCAATACACTCTGCCAGGTCGCGCAGCAGTGGTTTCCTAAACACCTCGGATAGTTGGAGCTCAACTTGCATATCAGCTTGAACGCGAGCCGCCATTTGCATCGCAAGTAGCGAGTGCCCCCCCAACTCGAAGAAATTGTCGTGACGCCCCACTTGATCCACGCCCAACACATCAGCCCAGATTTCCGCCAGCGCTTCTTCCACCTCGCCTTTAGGCGGCTCGTATTGCGAGCCACTGGCTAAATCCGGCGCAGGGAGTGCCTTACGATCCACCTTGCCGTTGGCATTCAGCGGCAGTGACTCAAGCGTAACCACAACGCCCGGCACCATATAGTCCGGTAGCTTTTTACCGAGTGCTTCACGTAATACGGCGGTATCGAGTTCACTGCCAGCTCGGGGCACCACATAAGCGACTAACCTAGAACCACCGGGTCCTTCTTGAGCGACTACTACTGACTCGCGAACCTCCGGCTGAGATAATAGCTCGGCTTCGATCTCACCCAGTTCGATACGCAGGCCGCGGATTTTCACCTGGTGGTCTAGGCGACCCAAGTACTCGAGCTGGCCATCCTCCCGCCAGCGCACTAGGTCGCCGGTGCGGTAGAGGCGCTCGCCCTTGGCAAACGGATCGGAGATAAAACGTTCTGCAGTAAGCTCTGGGCGGTGTAGGTAGCCCCGCGCCAACCCAATGCCTCCAAGATAAAGCTCACCCGCGACCCCGGGAGGCGCCATGCTGAGATCGCTGTCTAGTACGTAGGTGCGGATACCGGCGATCGGTTGGCCAATCGCTACCTGATTGCGCCCATCGTCTTGGCACGTCCAGTGGGTAACATCGATAGCTGCTTCTGTGGGGCCATAGAGGTTGTACAGTCCCGTTTGAGGTAACCGAGCCAATACTTGGTTCTGCAGTTCAGCCGATAACGCTTCGCCGCTACATACCAGGCGCGTCAGGCTGGCACAGGCATCTAACTCGCCATGCGCCAGAAAGACCTGCAGCATTGAAGGTACGAAGTGCAGCGTGGTGATCTTGTGGGTACGGATCAGCTCGACCAGTTGTGCCGGTTCGCGATGAGCACTTGGTGGCGCCATTACCAACCGCGCGCCCTGCATCAGCGGCCAGAAGAACTCCCACACGGAAACGTCAAAGCTGAAGGGCGTTTTCTGTAGCACCGCATCGTCGGTCGTTAGGCCATAGGCGTCTTGCATCCACTGCAGGCGATTGGACAGTGCATAGTGACGATTGGCCGCGCCCTTAGGCCGCCCGGTGGAGCCTGAGGTGTAAATGATATAGGCAAGGTGTTCACCATGCAGGGCCTCTTCAGGGTTGGTTGACGAATAAGGCGTCACATCCAACTGATCCAGCTCAATAACGTTCAAGCTTTCAGCTACTGGTAACGACTCGCGAAGATGTTGCTGAGTGAGCAGTAGCTCGATATCGCTGTCTTCGACCATATAGGCTAATCGATCGCTCGGATAATCTGGATCCAGCGGTACGTAAGCGCCACCTGCCTTGAGAATGCCCAGCAGCCCTACCACCATCTCGATGGAGCGTTCAACGGCAATGCCTACCCGAGTTTCGGGTTTTACACCTAGACCGATAAGGTAGTGGGCCAACTGGTTGGCGCGGTTATTGAGTTCGGTGTAGTTGAGCGACCGATCTCCGAGTACTAGTGCAGTAGCATCGGGGATTTCCGCAGCCTGCTTCTCAATCAGTTGATGGATTGGTGCAGCCTCGGAATAATGTTGGGTATTTTCTCCCCACTCGCTCAACAGTTGCTGTTCGTCTGTTCTGAGTAGGTTGATCTCACTTAATGGTTGTTGAGGCACCGCTTGCAGATTGTCTACAATACCTACAATGGCTGAGTTCAAATAATCACAAAGCCGCTGTGCTCCGATCGCACGGCTCACCTGCCCTACCAATTGGAAGCCGTTACCCAGATCGTCCACCGACATCGTGATCGGGTAGTTGGTACGCTCCTGGCCACCCAGTACCTCCATACCTTCCCAAATATGAATAGGATTTCCCTCTTGTTGAGGGGCGCTATAACGATAGTTCAGCAGACTCGTGAATAGTGGAGTTCCGCTTGGTAACCCGCTGCAGTGCTGTGCGAGGCCAAGACTGGCATGTTCATGGTGCATTAGCACAGATAGAGCGTCGTGGGTTTGGCGTAAGCACTTATCGACACCTTGAGCACCCACTTTGATACGCACCGGTAGCGTATTGATAAACATACCCAGCGCCCGCTCGGCCCCTCCAGTGCCTTGCATACGCCCAAACAGCACCGTTCCAAATACTACGTCGTCATGCCCTGTGGTCTTGCTTAGCACCAAGGCCCAAGCCAAGTGGAATAGACTAGCCGTGCTTACACCATAGCGCTGAGCCTGCTGCCGAACTTGCTGGGCTAGTTCCGTAGTCAAAGGAACGCGCACTTCTTCGATATCGCTGCCATCGCCACGAACGTCTAGCAGCCCGAAGGGCGCTGTCGGTTCTTCAACATCGTTCAACTGCTCTCTAAAGAAGACTTCGTGCTCTTCCAGGCTTACTCCTAGCCGGGCCTGCGCCACGAAGTTGCGGAAGGGTAGCGGTGGAGGTAACTCGCTCTCGCGGCCTTGCTGGATCAGGGAAATTTCTTCTACCAGCAGCTCAAGAGTGGTGTGATCCATGACTAGATGATGACTAGGTAACTGTAGCAACCAGCGTCCCTGCTCAGCATCGTGGGCAGCCAGCGCCCGAATCATAGGTGCTTGGCGCACATCAAGGCGATGGTGCTCAGGATCCACCTGGATATTCAGCCGTTCAGCGGCGCAGTGAGAACCACCACCATCCAAGTCTAGCCATTCGAGAGCTAATTTGGCATGCCGGTAAACCACCTGCGCCGGTTCGCGAAGCCCTTCCCAAAGAACCGCGGTACGTAAAATATCGTGACGGGCAATCAGCTTATTAAAACCGACAATAAAGGCTTCCAGCCTCTCCCTGCTATCAAAGCCCAGCAGGCGAGGCGTCACATAGGCATCGCCCTCTTCCTGCAACCGGTGGTGAAAGAGAATCCCCTCCTGCAACGGCGCCAGCGGGTAGATATCCTGAATATTGCTAGCACTGCCGGGCACTGCCGCTTCGATCTCACGAAGCTCTTCGGCATTGAGCTCGATGAGTGTCAACATCTCAGGCTGGAGAACCTCGCAATAGTGAGGGATCAGATTGGGCGGGATGTTTACCTCCGCTTGCTCGGGCGCTTGCATCAACGCGTGAGCAAAGGATGCCAGTTCCGGGTGTTGGAACAGAGTACGCACCTGCGCCGTCAGGCCCCGATGCCGCATTTGCTCCAACACCTTCAGAGCCAACAACGAATGGCCCCCCAGCTCGAAGAAGTTGTCGTATCGGCCCACACGTTCGACGCCAATTACCTCTGACCAGATTTCCGCCAGCGCTTCTTCCACTTCGCCCTGGGGCGGCTCATACTGCGAGTTACTGGCCAAGTCCGGCTTGGGCAGGGCCTTGCGATCTACCTTGCCATTGGCATTCAGCGGCAGCACATCGAGGGTGACCACGACGCCCGGAACCATGTAATCTGGCAACTGTTGACCCAGTCGATCGCGTAATTTACTGGTGTCAAGTTCACTGTCGCCTTGGGGAACCACATACGCCACCAGCCTCGAGCCACTATGGCTTTCTTGGGCAACCACCACCGCCTCGCGAATTTCCGGTTGCGATATCAGTTCAGCTTCGACCTCACCTAGCTCAATACGTAGGCCGCGTATTTTTACCTGGTGATCAAGGCGGCCTAGGTACTCGAGCTGGCCATCCTCCCGCCAGCGCACCAGATCGCCGGTGCGATAGAGGCGTTCGCCCTGCTCAAATGGATCCGCGACGAAACGCTCTGCCGTTAAGCCACTACGATTCAGATAACCGCGGGCCAACCCCATACCCCCCAGATACAGTTCACCCCCTATGCCAGTTGGCACAAGATTCAGATCGGGATCCAGCACTAGCGCCTTACGCGCCCCAATTGGCTGACCGATCGGCACTTGGGATGATTGTCCAAGGCCCGCATCATCCGACCATAGTGTCGGAGAAATAACCGCCTCGGCCGGGCCATAAGCGTTAAACAGGCGTTCCGGCTCACAAGTTCTACGTATGCCTTCGAAGTCTTCACGCGACCAAGCTTCGCCACCGGCGATACAAAGGCGCACCGGCAGGGAGCCTGCCTGCAAGCTTTGATGGAGATGGCGCAGATAGGCCGGCGGCAGGTAGAGCACGCTAACGGCATGCTGTCGCACTAATGTGGCTAGCGTCTCAATTTCCAAGTGTCGACCCTGAGGAAGCACGAGGGCTGCACCTGCCAAGAGTGGAAGCAGCCACTGTTCTCCAGAGGCGTCGAAACTGATCGAAGCAAACTGCAGCAGCCGGTCTTCGAGCGTCAGACCATAGAGCTTTCCAATCGCTTGGAGATGCATCGAAAGAGGGGCATGACTCACTCCAACTCCCTTAGGTCGACCAGTGGAACCAGAGGTATAAATTACATAGGCGAGATGTTCGCAGTACAGGGGCACCTCTGGATTGGCCGATGCATGGTGCGCGATATCCAACTGATCCAACTCAATAACGTTCAGGCTCCCTACCACCGGTAAGATGTCGTGCAGGTGCTGTTGGGTAAGCAGCAGTTCAATGCCGCTGTCTTTGACCATATAGGCCAACCGATCACTCGGATAATCTGGATCTAGTGGCACATAAGCGCCACCCGCCTTGAGAATACCCAAAAGCCCCACCACCATCTCGATGGAGCGCTCCATGGCGATGCCCACCCGGCTCTCTGGCTTTACGCCTAGACCGATCAGGTAGTGGGCCAACTGGTTGGCACGGGCATTGAGCTCGGTGTAGTTGAGCGAATGGTCTTTGAATACTAGTGCCGTAGCCTCTGGGGTTGCCGCAGCTTGGCGCTCTATGACGTGATGGATGGGTTCGACCGGACTATCGGTTGCTGCGTGGCTTCCCCAGTCGAGCAGCAATGCTTTTTCCGTATTCTCAGGTAGTTCGATAGAGGAGAGCTGTGTTTCCGGCTTTTCTAATAAAATTTTCAGTACTTTCTGGTAATAACCTATCAAACGTTGGATGGTATGTTCTTCAAACAGATCGGTATTGAATTCTAGAGCACCAACTACTTGCTCCTGTTCAATAAACATATCCAGGGATAGCTCAAACTTTGCACTCGTCTGAGGAAGATCGATTAGTTCGACAGACACATCATCTAACTGCAGCTGCTCGTCATCAGAGCTGAACTGGAGGCCAAACATGACCTGAAACAGCGGCTGTCGAACGGGATCCCGCTTTACTTTCCGTTGTTCGAGCAAGACCTCCAATGGCATATCAGCGTAATTGAGCGATCCCACTGCATCTTTTTTAACCTGTCGGCATACGTCACCCAGCGTCATAACTGAATTTACTCGTACTCGAAACGGCAGTGTCGTGATGAAAAAGCCCACGACCTCCTGAAACTTCTCCTGCTGGCGACCTGACGACGGCACACCAATGGCGAAATCTTGCTGTCCACAATAGCGGGCCAGCACTACTTGCCAGGCAGCGAAAAGTGGCACGAAAGGAGTAAAGCGCTGTTGTTGGCAAAAGGCTTTTAGGGAACTGGTGAGGCTGCTATCCAACACGAAACGCTTTGTGGCTCCCCGAAATTCTTGCTGTTTGGGATAGACTCGATCCGTGGTGATTTCCAGCGGCGGGACATCATCCCCTAGGTGTTCATTCCAATACTTAAGTTCCTTGTCAATATCGCCCGACGCCACTCTCTTCTGTTGCTGCAGAACATAGTCACCATACTGCATGGGCAAGCTTGGAAGCTGCGCATCTCCGTTTTGGCCCAACGCCTGACGATAGGCTTCACTCAGATCGGATTCGATGATGCGGTTAGACCATGCATCTGAAATGATGTGGTGAAGGCAGACAACCAGAACGTGTCGGCGCTCTTCCATCTTTATCAACCGAGCCACTAGCAACGGTGGCTCACCAAGATCGAAGACATGCTGCGCGACTTCCTCGATCGAGCGCGTCCGCCTTTCGTCCTGCGCTGGTGCAGCCAGCTCAGAGAGATCCTGTCTATGAATAGAAAAAGAGACGCCGGGGAGTACGACCTGCTGCGGTACGCCGTTGCTCTCAAAGAATCGTGTTCTTAATACGCTATGGCGTTGAATTAGTGCTTGAAAGGCTCGTTCTAGCGCCCCTGCGTCCACGTTTCCGGTAAGCCGGTAAGCACGCGGCTGGTTGTAGGCGGTAAGATCCGGCGAATAACGATGCAGGAACCAAAGCTGCTGCTGAGAATATGACAGAGGCAATGCCTCACCTTCACGAACTGCTTCCGGTACTCCAGCTTGCACTTCCCTGTCATCAATAGGTGCTGCCACATCTTGTGGATGAGCCAATTCCTTCATCGCTAAATCCTCTTCCTGTACCGCGTTACAAATGATGTTACTAGGCAAGTTTGTCTACTCAGTTGCTATCAAGCTCGGCTAGACCGCTCGTGCTGGCCTCAGCACAACTCTCGCGTAGAGCGGCACCCAGCTCAGCGGCAGTGGGGTGATCGAACACCACGCCGGGAGCTATCTCGATGCCGAACTGCTTACGAATGCGTGCCACCAGCTTGATCACCAGCAAGGAGTGCCCACCCAGCTCGAAGAAGTCGTCATCAATGCCTACCTCATCACGACCAAGCAGCTCAGCCATGGCCTGACACAGGTTGGCTTCCACGGCATCCCGGGGCTTCACCAAGGTTTTTCTTTCCGCTGTTTTTTGGGCCAAGGCTTCCAGCGCGGGGGTGTCTACCTTGCCGTTACCTAGGCGAGGGAAATGCTCAACAGGGATAAAACGAGAAGGACGCATGGGCTCAGGCAGTAGCACAGCCAGCTGCTCGCGAAGCTGGGCTTGGCCCTCAACGGACGTTACCTCGGAGTCAGCGATCAGGAACGCTACGAGTTCCTGGGTTTCACCGCCCCGACCCATCAGGCGAACCAGGCTCTGTTTAACCCCTGGCTGTGCTTGCAACATGCTTTCGATTTCCGCCGGTTCGATCCGGAAACCGCGCAGCTTGATCTGATCGTCGACTCGCCCAATAAGGCGTACGCCACCCTCGGGCAGCACGCACGCCAGATCGCCGGTGCGATAGAGACGCTCACCGGCAATAAAGGGATCTTCGACAAACGCGGAAGCATCGCTATTGAGATAGCCGCGCGCCAGTTGGGCGCCGCCCAGATACAGCTCACCTACGGCACCGGTGGGGGTCGCGTGCAAGTTATCGTCAAGCACTCGATAGCGGCAATTCGGCAGCAACTGGGTTAACGGCAGCGGGCACTCAACGTCTTGCGACAGCGATACCGGGTGTACCATAACGCCCACCGTGGCTTCTGTGGGGCCATAGTGGTTGTATAGTTGGCACTCGGGCGAAATCCGCGCAATGCTCGAAAGTAAGGTAGATGAAGTTGCCTCACCGCCTAAAATCAGTGTTTTCGGCAACCGGGGAGCTTCGCACTCCAGCAGGGCCCCCAGATGGGACGGCACTATTTTGAGCGCTTCGATATCGGCCGCCGACATAAAATGCGCAAAGTGGTCGCCATCCTGCATATCGTCAGGTGCGGCGATCACCAGGCGAGCACCATTAAACAAGGCGCCGAACAGTGCCGTATTGCCCAGGTCAGTAGCCAGCGACCCGGTTAATGCCCAGCTCTGGCATGCCGATAGCCCCATGGCCTTTGTGGCACCGGCGACGTAATTGAGCAGTTGACCATGCTCGATTACCACACCTTTTGGCGTGCCCGTGGAGCCAGAAGTATAGAGAAGGTAAGCCACGTCGCCGAAGTCTGGCTCTGGAAACGACAAGGCACTACCCGCTTCATCCACTTCCTGTGGCAGCCTCACACTGCGGGTGCTCGGAAGGTTAAATGCTGCGGGTTCCGCCTCGGCGTTTTCAGCGCTCACTACTAGTACGGGCTGGGCATCCTCAAGCACCCGACGTTTACGGGCTACGGGCCACTCTGGATCAAGCGGCAGGTAGGCGGCACTTGCACGCCATACTGCCAGTAGCAGCACGACCAAATCGGTAGAACGGGGCAAATTAAGCGCTACGTAATCTCCAGGCTTGACGCCCTGACCATCCAGCCACCGAGCGATATCATTAACGCGGGCTTCCAGCTGAGCGTAACTCAGCGTACGGCCCTGCTCCTCAATGGCAATGGCATCCGGCATCGAAGCCGCCCAGGCAGCAATATGGGCCGCTACGCTACGCTCACCCACGTCAAGCACACTGTCCTCACACGACAGCAATTCCTGCTGTTGCTCAGGGGAGATAAGCGGCACCGAAAATAGTTTTTGCGCGGGGTCGGCTAGGCCCGCCTGTAGCAACGTATGGTACTGATCCAGCAGACACTCGGCCGCCGCGCGGCTATAGCAAGATGGGTCGGTGTAGAGGGCCGCCACTGCGCCGTTCTCGTTGCGGCTAACGTGTAAGGCAAGTTCAAATTCTGCCGATGGCCCAGGCAGTTCTCGCAAGCGCCACTGCAAACCCGCCGACTTTAACTCACTCACCCCCTCTGAAAATGCGAACCCCGCTGCGAGGTGGCGCTTATCGGGCAGCGCGTCAACCGACCAATACTCTTGAGCCTGGGTATGCGCCTCTAGCTGCTCTGCTAAACGGGCGATACAACTAGAGAAGTCGCTATCAGCAACACCTTCAACCAGCACCGGCAGCACCTTGTCGAAGAGACCGATCGCCCCCTGCATCACCTCGTAGTCGTGGCGGCAGTCGTGTTGCCAGCCGCCAATTACACTCTCATTGCCGCTAATCCTGGCGAGTAACGCCCACCAAGCCGCCTGCAGCACTGCCTCTGCGGATACTTGAAGCTCATCTGCTAGGCTATCGATACGCGCTACTAGGTCTGGTTCGAGCGGACAGGCCACATATTCATGCTCTGCCCGCACGTCATGGCGATGCGCTTGCCTTGCAGGTAAACGGCATGCGCCTGCCTGCTCGGCATGCTGCTGGTGGTTTTGCCAATACTCACGACCCTCTTCGGCGTCATCGTCGTTTTCGAGAGAAGCGCGCCACTCGATGAATTGGGAATACTGCAGCGCCGACTCATCATCGGCTCCTCCGCTCTGATCGTAAGCATCCGCCAACGCCGAGAGCAACGACTGCAGACTGCCGCGATCCGCCACCAACGCCGAAACAGCCAGTACTAATACCCAGGTTATTTCACCCGTTTGCAGCAGCGCTGGACGCAGCAGTTCGCCACTCTCGACGGCCATGGGCCGGTGTTTCAGTGACTCTCTATAGTTTTTGAGAGCGTCGTTGAGCAGTGGTTCCTGGTCATCGCTGCCGCGTAAGTCCTCATACCGCCACTCAATAGCAGGTAGTTCTTCAAGCGCCTGGTGTCGCAGCCCGCGATACCCCGCCACGCTCTTCAGAGCCGTCGATAGGGCTTCATGCTGTTGCCTAAGATTACTCAGTGCGCTCTCTAGCCGTGAGCTATCAAGCGCACCCTGAATATCTACCACCATGACGTTGATCTGCGTCGACGCTGCCTGCTGGGTGCCACCTTCATTAGTTTCCGCCGCTGTCAGTACCGCGCGCTGCTCAGGGCTAAGCGGCCAATGGGCAAGATCCTGCTGTTCCGTTATCGCATTCATTTATTGACTCCCAATACCCGTGACTTTATTGACCGACCAACTCGGCATCGGCACTTGCCCCTTGAGCCTCTTCCAGCGCCGAACGCTCATAGATGTCTCCCATCGCCACCACAATCTTGCGTGGCCCCTCGTAGGGATCCCGGGCATGGGCCGCTAACATATTGTCGACCATCACCACATCACCCCGGCGCCAGTCGAAGCGCACGGCACAGGCTTCGTAAGCATCACCGACAACCTTCATCATCTCGTCGCTAATCACGGAACCGTCGCCGAAATAGACATTGCGTGGCAGGCGCTCCTGGCCAACCATGCCAAGCAGGTCTTCTTTCACATCAGGCTCAAGGCAGCTGACGTGATGGAGCTGCACCTGATTGAAGAACACTCGGTCACCGGTCACGGGATGGGTGACTACCGCAGGACAGTGCGTACGCGTCTGCAGCTCATCATCACCCAACCACTGCCACTCGATTCCCGCTTCTTTGAGCCGCGCTTCCACCTCTTCCCTGCTATCGGTTTTGAAAAAGTCTCGCCAGCTCACGTCCAGGTTGCGGGTGAAGGTGCGCACATAAAGCAGCCCTTTGCGTTCGAACTCTTCCACCACATCGGCGGGCAGTTGGCGCAACATCTCCCGGCAGTCAACGATCGGGGTGGCGCCTCCCACGGGAGAGGGGAATTCGCAGAAGAACAGTTGCTTGCGCGGCCAGCGCTCCAAATGCGAACTTTCGTTGTGATAGAGAATCATCTGGCGCTCGGGATAGGGGGTTGAACGGTAGGTATTGCGCCCCCCTTCTTTCTTGGGCAGGTCACCATAATTACCGTAAAGGCCCGGCTGGATAGCCTCGGCAAAGGCTTCAAACTCTTGCGGTGTGGTCAGACCAAAATTACGGAACAGAATGCCTGCATGCGTGCGTAAGTGTTGCTCGATAAAGTCACGCTGGGAGGTTGCCCACGCCACCGCATCAAGGTCAGCGTCCGCCGCTTCGATCACCAGAGGAAAGACTCTTTTTTCGTCGAGCAGCGCCGTTCGTATCGGTGAGTCGCTATTGGTCGAGGGCCGCGCATTTGGCTGGGATTTCAGGCTGCCAAGCTTGTTGAGTTTGGAACCTTTTGAAAGCTTGTTTTGCATAGCGTGTTTCTCCATTTGGGGTAAGCGAAACTCCTCAACGGGCATGTTGGGAGCTTCCACGATCTGCGCTAGTAGCGACTGCCAGGCACCGGTTAAGTGCTCAATGGTTTCGCGTCGGTACAAGGCGGTGGCGTAGACCCACTCGACTGATAGTCCGGTGTCACTCTCATTGACGAATACCGCCATATCGAACTTCGACTCCTGCCTGGGCTGAGGCATTACCTCCACTTCCAAGCCCGGAATTGAGAACCGCTCGGTTGGCGTGTTTTGTAGTACGAAGAGGGTTTGTATCAGGGGGGAACGGTCGCGCTCACGACCAATCCCCGAAAGCTCGACAATTCTGTCGAAGGGAACATTTTGATGATCGAAGGCATCCAGCACGCTGGTCTGTACTTGCTCAAGCCAGTGGCCGAAATCAATCTGGCCATCAGACAAACGAGACCTCAGCGGGATTACATTGACAAAAAAGCCAATTAACGGCTCAACATCGGGATGGCTACGGCCAGCGACATCGGTTCCCACAATCAGGTCGTGTTGACGGGTCTGGCGATGCATCAATAGCTGAAAACTCGCCAATAGAAGCGTAAATAGCGTGGTGCCATGCTGTGCGGCAAGCTTGTTCAACGCTTGTGATAGGTCTGGACTCAGTGTCATGCTCAGGGCACTACCGGTATGCGATACTTGGCTAGGCCTAGCGAAATCCCCCGGTAGTGTTGAGAGCGGAGGAACATCACTTAGATAGCGGCGCCAGAAGGTTGCGCTTTGCTCGAAGGCCTCTCCCGACAGTGCTTTTTCATGCCAAGCGGCGTAGTCCACGTACTGAATACCAAGCTCGGGTAACCCAGATTCCTTCCCTTCCAGCAATTCCCCATACAGAGAGGCAAATTCCCGGATGAATACGCTCGTGGACCAGCCGTCGAAGACGATGTGGTGAATCACCAGGATCAGTGCGTGCTCTTGTGCACCAAAACGCAGTAACCCCGCCTTAATTAAAGGTCCAGTGGCAAGATCTAACGGTGTGTTCGCATACTCGGTAAAAGTATCTTGCAGATATCGCTGTTGCTCCGGCTCTGCAAGATCGCTGCAGTCCAAAACAGGAAGTTCGATGTTTCGCTGATCCTCTACAACCGCGATGGGATCACCGCTCTCGCTTTCAGGGTAGTGGGTACGCAATGCTTCATGCCGCGCAACGATGGCATTAACGGTTCTTTCTAGAACCTCTATATTCAACTCCCCTTTCAGGGAAAACAGCGCTGGAAGGTTATAGGCGGCACGCTCACGGTCGCCCGCCTGACTCGCCAAACGATCAACTAACCAGAGCCGGCGCTGGACAGGTGCCAAAGGTAGTTCCGAATTCCGGGGAATCGGCATCAGTGGATTTTGGATAGCTCCCTGACGAAAAGCCGAAGGCTTCGCTAACCGGCGCTCTACTTCATCAACCACATCACTAAAGCGCGGCTTTTCCATGACCGATCTGGTCGGGAAATCAATCGCCCAATGATCGCTAATGCGTGAAGCCAACTGCACCGCCGCCAGCGAATTACCCCCGCTGGCGAAGAAGTGAGCATTGCTCCCCAGTGGCGTTACCTTGTTGTCTCCCAGCACTTGGCGCCAGAGCGTCGCTAACGCCTGCTCCGTTTCGCTCCCTGCTTCCGCAGTAGATTGCGATGACTTTCCACCACCAGCATCCCCATCGCTGCCGCCACTGACAAAATGCCCAAAGGCGTGAATGGCGTAGGCATCCAGGCTACCCGCTTCCCAGCCTTGGCGGCAGGCGCTGCGCTGCAGTTTGCCGCTAGAGGTTTTGGGAAGGCCTCCAGAGTTAAGCAGTAACACTACCGAAAGCGGCTGATGGCAAGTGCTCCCCACTGTCTCGCTTAGCGCTTCGACCAACTTATCGGCGAGCACTAGTTTCTGCATACCGCGGGAGACTTCTGCCGCGACGCCAATCCCTTCAGCGCCTTCGGGGGTGGTCACTGCAAAGGCCGCCACGCGCCCTTTGCGCACTGCTTCCACCTCGGCTTCGATAGCGCTCTCGATATCCTGGGGGTAGACGTTATGGCCGCGCAGAATGATCAGGTCTTTAATACGCCCGGCGATATACAGCTGCCCTTCGTGCAGAAAGCCTAGATCGCCAGTGCGCAGCCAGCGATCATCGCGGGCATCGTGGTTCTGTGCATCAGTATCATCGGTTCGCTGCCAACTGACCCCATCGCGGGTGACAAAGGTTTGAGCTGTTGCTTCTGGGTTCTGCCAATACCCATGTGCCACGCTGGGCCCATTGACCCAGATCTCGCCGACGTCACCACTGGGCAGCGAGTGAAGCCCCTCAGGATCGACAATATCGATAGCGTGACCGGGTTCCGGTGTACCGCAGCCCACCAGGGTGTTGCCTTCAACCGCTGAGGCAGCCTTTCCCTCGGCCAGCGACTGTTGAGAAAAAGCCGTGCCCACCATGCCCGTACCGCGCGAATTACAGCTAACCAATAGCGTCGCTTCAGCCAAGCCATAACAGGGTGCTGCGGTATCAGCGGCAAAGCCCGCTGGGCG
>TARA_R100001369_G_scaffold66135_1_pt1 | contig 18535 bp, 5 predicted proteins | sample TARA_R100001369 | Tara Oceans TARA_R100001369 (sample SAMEA2621528) | marine metagenome | biome: marine biome (ENVO:00000447); feature: surface water layer (ENVO:00002042); material: "saline water (ENVO:00002010), including plankton (ENVO:xxxxxxxx)" | depth 5 m | reverse complement strand
TCTAAAATCCAAGATGAATAAAGATCTTGATGATAGAATATTGCCTAACGGTGAGTATAGAGATGCTCGAAATATATCTGTTGGCAGATCTGAAGATAATGACGTAGGAGCTTTAGAAAATGTCATAGGTAATTTACTTATGGTAACAACAGACTTAAATAATGCAAATTTAGAAATTATAGGAGTACAAAAATCACCCGTTAACGATACTATATATGTATTTTTAACAGATTATACTGATCCAAACCCGACCTCTCCTACTAATGCTCCCGAAGGTACTTTACATTTTATATATTCTTTTAATACATTAACAGAAGAATATACTAAATTAATAGAGGGTGAATTTTTAAACTTTTCTAAAAGTAATAAAATTATAGGCATAAATTTACTTGAAAGCCTTTTGTTTTGGACAGACAATAGAAATCAACCTAGAAAGATTAACATAAACTTAGCTAGGGGTAGATCAGGTTCTCGTGAAGATACAAATACACAAAATTTTTATTATACTCAAGAACATCAAATATCAGTAGCTAAATACAATCCTTTTCAAGCTATAGAATTGTATACAAGAACAGAAGTTAAAGTGTTATCTTGGGATACTGTTTCTCTACTATATATAATTGTTTCAGGTGACCTTGTTACAGAGCTTACCCCTTATATAGGCGCTGCCGTTGTTTCTAATGATGTACAATCTCTTACTGGCAGCGATTATGTGTTTGTGTCTAGTGTAAGTTTAAGTAGCGGTAATACTAAAATATCTTTTAATAAAGCATTGGATGCGGCTCCCGCTGTAAATGATATTGTTATCTTTATAAAGTCTACTATGACTAACGAAGATGATGACATTACATGGCCCGGCGATCCAAATTATTTAGAAAATCAATTTGTTAGATTTAGCTATAGATTTAAGTACGAAGACAATGAGTACTCTTTAATGGCTCCTTTTACTCAAATAGCTTATATACCAAAACAAAAAGGATACTTTGTTGAAGGAGACGAGGATGCTGCATATAGATCTACTATATTGGATTGGATGGAAAACAACGTTCAAAACATAGGTTTAATAATTCCTTTGCCCGACAGAGCAACTCGTGTAGCTAGTACATACAAAATACAGGAAATAGATATATTATTTAGACAAAGTGGAACTTTAGCTGTAAAAGTATTAGAGTCAGTATCAATAGGTCAAGTTGCAGCAACTGGAGGTTCAAATAACTCATATACTTATGATTATCAATCTAGAAAACCATATAGAACACTTGCTGAGGCTCAAACTGTTAGGGTTTATGATAAAGTGCCAGTTACAGCTTTTGCTCAAGAAGTTGCCGGAAATAGAGTTATGTACGGAAACTATAAAGATAAACATACTCCTCCATCTGGTATAAATTATAATTGCAGAATAAGTAAGAAAAACTCTTCTGGATTTTATGACAATTTTATTGAATATCCTAATCATTCTATTAAAAGAAATAGAACGTATCAAGTTGGTTTTATTTTAGCTGATAAATTTGGAAGACAATCTTCTGTTATATTATCTAAAGTCGATGAAGGAACTGATATAAATACTGATTTTTATTCAGGATCTACTATATATAGCCCTTATGACTCTGCGCAAGATGGCACCGATGTAAAAAACTGGTTTGGAGACGCTATTGAATTAGTTTTAAATTCTCCTATACAATCCAACCTTAACAACCCTTCTGGAACACCTGGTCTATATGCTATTCCACAAAAGAATCAAACTACAGGAGACGGGTTTGCTATTGGTAGAGGTGGAAACACATCAATTAACGGTAACACTTGGGTTTTTAGAAAAGATACAGGATATCCATTAACTCAAAATATACCAGAGGTTGGTCAATATTTAAGAGGTGAATTTATTGATTTTGTAAAAGTATTAACAATAACAGGGCCATTAGCTAATTTATACACAGTTACAACAGGAGGACAAGTTAATTCTTCTTATTTACCAATTCCTGTGGCAATTCCTAACATACCCGACTTAAGATTTGCTTACGCAATAAATGACTTAGGATGGTATAGTTATAAGATAGTAGTTAAACAAACACAACAAGATTATTATAATGTTTACTTGCCTGGAATTCTTAATGGTTATCCTGGACAATCATTACAACCAACTAGCAATATAATAGGTAATGGTGATTTAGAAGGGGCATTTCCTAACGATGAATTAAATTTAACAGCTCATACTGTATTATTTAGTGATAATATAAATAAGGTGCCTAGAGATTTAAGTGAGGTTGGCCCACAGGAAAAACAATTTAGAAGTTCAGTTGAATTATTTGGAAGAGTAACAAACTCAATGAATACTACAAGTCTATCGACAGATACTCCGGACCCTAGTAATTCTCAATACTATCCTACAATAAATAACAGTAAAAACGCAATAGCTCACACAGCTACAACTATAGCAGCTGCTTCAGATTTAGACATGTCCTTTTCCCAACTATCAAATAGCGAGAGTGATGAAATAGTATTTCAATTTACTTCTGATGTAGGTAATAACAAGGAGTCTTACGCACTGAGTTCCGAAGATTCTGTACCTACGGGAACTGGCATAACCGCGGAACAATTACGAAATAATAAAGTTACCGTAACTGTTGCAGGGGGAGCCTTTTTGCGTTACACGATTGAGGGCACTTCTTTAGTATTCGAAGAGGGAGCGCTTCCTGATGGAAGCCTCGTAGTTGTTACGATTACAGGTAATGCGGGTGCCGCGGGAGGTACCGCAGGTGATTTAACGTTTTATAACATTGATACTAATCCTTTTATAGCTAGATTATCTACTGCTGAAAAAGCTATAGGCTGGCCTGCAGAGCAAACAGTAAACCCGGTTTTAATATCTGGTGTTTACGAATGGAACATGCAACCATTTTTATCTATTTATGAAACTGCTCCGGTAGAATCTTTGTTAGATATATATTGGGAAACAACTTCTGCTGGATACATAGCTGATATAAATTCTGAGTCTTTAACGGGTTATACTGGTATAACATCATTTCAAAACATTTCTTGGGATTTTCCAGAAAGCAAAGGGCCAGGAGATGCAATAACATCATTTTTTGATCCATATAGTGCTTCAGGCGTTTTTATAAGTAATAGTACTGTTGAATTAATTAAGGTTACAAACGGATTTAATGAAAATGTTACGGATTTCTTCGATATTGTTATAGGCACAGTTACTCCTAATGTAGGTAAATACAAGCTAATTTTAAAAAATACTGTTAATAATGGATTTACTTTTACTGAAGGCAGCGACATTAGAGACGTTTTTTATTTTGAAATTCAATCTACCACTATTGATGGAGAAATAACTACCAATTTTATAGGCGGAATTGCTGGATTAGACGGAGCGTTGTACAATGTAGCACCTACAACATTAAATGGAGTACTTCCTAATATCCAATTACCTCAAAACAGTAGCTTGTTGATGGCAGCAAGTGCTTGGACAACTGCTAAAATAACAAATGGATCTTCTGTAAACAATCCAGAAGGAACTACAACTAATACACTTCAGTTAAAATATACTATGGAACCCTTTGATCCCGAAATACCTGTTCCGGATAATTGGCAAATCGATAGTACGGGACAAATAGAACAAGAATTAGGTTCTACCCCTGTTGGTGTGTATACTATTAATATATTAGCTACAGATGCAAACAATTCCGCGGGAGGAGGGGGTGTTTTTGGAGCATTGTTTTATAAACAACCATTGACTATAACTATAGGCGATGAACCTCTTAATGACGAATTAGTAAATAATTTTTGCCCTCTAGAACCTGTATCTACAGAAACAATACCACCAAACCCGTATCTTTTAACTCAACCATTAGCTATTTCTGGGGGATCTGGGGGATCAGGTTTTTCAGGTAAATCGTATGGAATATGGTATATTGCGGCTACAACTCTTGACCCAGATGTGCCAGAAAATTGGATTAAAGCAGCTTCTCAGAATAATAGTATTATTCCTACTGGGGCATGGGAGCCCAACGCTGAAATACCTATAAGAAATGTTTTTAGAGTAGGTACCGGAGCTCATACAGCAGGTTCTATAGCTATGAATTTATCTATTCTTGGAAGACAGTTACGTTGGGGGGTTTCAGATAGAATAAGCGTTTATATGAGATTTGTAGGTAAAACTAACGATAATTATTTAGCTGGCTGGATACCTATTGAAAATATAGATGTAGGGGCTCTTGAATTAAACAAAAACAATCATTTACCTTTAATGCGGGAGCTAGATACTATTGACTTTCCTAGCTGGTTTGCTGATTGGCCTCAACAATTAAATTCTAAATATAGTAATCCTAGTATGGGACTTAGAGAGGAATGGAACACATCTCCTGCTAGTATTCCAGGAGAAAATAGTAATGGGAAAGGATGGGCTAACTATATTAGGTGCTTTAATTTTGCTGACTTTTCGGGTATTACAGGAATTGAATATGCTTGGACAGTTGAAGGGCTTGAGGGGCGAGCCGATGAAACTCATCCCCAGGATAGATCAGTAGCTTGGCTTACTGTAGACGATTTGAATAATCCTTTATGTGTCCCTTGGCAAGGAACTAATGCTGCAGATAATTTTCCTGCTGGGGAACCAAAAGCTTTTCCATATTACTATTCAGCTTATACAAACTCTAAAAGTTTTATCAGTACTGGGCAAAATGTGCTTTATGCTAAAACACCTTATGTTGATTATGTAAGCGCACTTTTTACAGACGAAACCTTTTCTACTATAAAAAAGCCTGAGAGCAGCGCACAACCATTTTTAAATTATAATTTGGTATTAAATTCTAGTGATTATATTGATTCATTATTAGCATGGGATTATGGTGATCCAGCAACTCCAGGATTAGCAGGGCAGGATATGAATTTACAAGTAGTTAGTAGATTTGATCCTAATAATGGCAATAGATTGGGCAATCTAGACTTATTTCAGACTACAGCAGGTTTAGTGGGTAATGGTTTTCCTCTTAATGCCGGAACTGCAAACTTTACATTTGATGAACCTGACGGAAGTGTTGATGGTGTTCCTGGAAGACTTAATAGAGGATATTCTAGATTTAAAGTTACTTTACAACCAGCTCCTTAAATCTCATTTAATTTTAAATAAAACAGTATGGCAGTAGCGATAGAATTAAAATATTTTAATACTTTTTGGTTAAAAAAGATAGCTAGCATTACTTCAGCTGAGGCTGAAATTGTAACAGGAGAAGGCAATGTACCTATAAAACCAACTTTTAACAATCCTGCTTTGCCAGAAAATATACCAGTAAACTTTACGTACCTGGCTTCTGATGGAAGAGCTACCATTTACAATATAACTGGTAGTATAACTAAGGATTGGTTAATTGAAGAGTCTAGAATAAGAGGTGGGTATAATAATGATACTGTTGATTTTGGTGTTAAGGCTTATTTAGTAGAGGATGAGATTGCTCAGTCAAACAAACTAAATTCACTTATACACTCCGGTATATTTAATTCTAGAACAGGTATTAATCAAACAAATCAATTTTCAGTAGCAGAAGACATAACTAGATCGTTAGACCCAGCTAATGGCTCTATACAAAAACTTTATGCAGAAGACACTAACCTTATAATCTTTCAAGAAAATAAAGTGAGTAAGTCTTTAATAGATAAAGACGCTATATATTCAGCTGAAGGAAATGCTAGTGTTACTAGCCGTAATTTAGTTATAGGACAAAATGTTGCTTTTGCAGGAGAATACGGAATAAGTAAGGATCCAGAATCGTTTGCTGTTAATGGATATAGAAAATACTTTACTGATAGAGACCAGAATGTTGTATGTAGATTATCTATGGATGGAATAAGTATAATATCTAATAATGGTATGACTGATTTTTTTAGAGATAAATTATCTACAGCAAAACAAAAAGGAATAATTGGAGGATGGGATGCTCATAACAAACAATATGTATTATCTATAGAATCCGCAGAAAGTTTATCAGCTGCTGGATCTTTTTCAACTTTGTCTTTTGATGAAACCGTAAAAGGCTGGACTAGTTTATTTGATTACAATCCTTCTCAAATAATAAGTATAAACAATAATTATTATACAAGCAATAAAGGTAAAATTTATAAACATTACGAATTACCGGTTGGCTCTAGCGATAGAGGTAATTTTTACGGGGTTACTTACAATTCAAATGTAACTTTCGTTTTTAATGGTAATCCTTCAATAGTTAAAAACTTTCAAACAATAAATTACGAAGGAGATAGTGGTTGGAGAATGCAATCATTTAAAACAAATGAAGATGTAGGTTTATTTATTACTCCCGCATCAGAAAACGGATCCTTAATTGCATTGCAAAATAACTTATTAATTAATAACTTTAAGAAAAAAGAAAGCAAATATTTTGCTGACATAATAAATAGTACCCCCTCGCAGTTTGGTGAAGTTGTTTTTGGAGGATCTTCGTCAGGTGTAAAAGGGTTTTTTGGAGAAGTAAAAATGGAAATAAATAACGCTAATAATGGTAAAAAAGAATTATTTGCAGTTAGTACGGGATTTGTAAGATCCTCTTAAATTAAATCAAATGATTAATATAACTGAAAAAGTAAAACAAATTGTAGAATACGAAAAAGACATTGCTACAGGTATTGAAGAAATAAAACAATTTTTAATACACCCAGACACTAAGCAAGCGGAATTACCTCCAAAGCATTCTTTTTCACCAGGCATGTATGTTAGAGAGCTAGCGATACCAGAGGGTACTTTGCTTATAGGTAAAATTCATAAGCATCGACATCACAACTTTTTAATGAAAGGAACTATTATAGTTCTTACAGAAACAAATGGTATTGAGCTATTGCAAGCCCCTCTGCTGATTGTTTCTGAACCAGGAACACAAAGAGTAGGGTATGCGTTAACGGACTCTATATGGACAACCGCACACGCAAATGAAGATGATGGACAAGATATTAAAGTAATAGAAGATAGGATAGTTGTTGAAGAAAGATCACAATATTTGGAATATAAAGAAAAATTAACTAAAAAATTATCAATATGAGCGTAGTAGGTGCAGCCTCCGCTGCAGTAGCAATTGGGGGCGCAATATTTAAAGGCATTAAAGCTAAAAATGCTCGGGAAGATGCCGAAGAGCAACAAGCTATGATGGAAAGGCAAATAACTGCTTTTGAAAACAATAGACAAGACGTTATAAATCCTTATTCTGATGTTACTTCTCTTGCTGATTTAGCTACGGATTTATCAGGAGGTTTAAGCAATAGCTTTGCTAATTTAGGAGTTGCAACAAGCGCTGCGAAGATTCAAATGGAACAAACCGACATTGCTTTAGCAAATACATTAGATACTTTACAGGCTACTGGAGCGAGTGCCGGTGGAGCTACCGCATTAGCTCAAGCTGCTGCGCGAAGTAAACAAGGAGTTGCTGCTGGAATTGAAAAGCAAGAAGCTAATAACGAGAAGTTAGAAGCTCAAGGAGCTCAAAGGTTGCAAGAACAACAAATGGCTGAAAAGCAAAGAATACAGGGTATTCAAATATCTGAAGGTGGAAGAGAACAAATGGCTAACGCTCAAGGTAGAGCTTTTGAATTTTCCTCCCAAGAAAATAGAGACAATATGCAGTTGAATAGAATGGCTGGACAAGAAGCTCAAGCAAGAATGGATATATCTACGCAAGATGCAAACATGGATGCTGCAATTAGTGCTGGTATTAGTGGAGTAAGTTCCGGATTACAAGTGGGAGCTTCAATAGCTAACAGTAATAAACAAGCAGGCCTTACACGCAAAAATGATTATGAAATCGCTGAATTATACAATAAATGAATGGATCCAAATAAATCACTTGCAAACCAATAAACACAAAATTAACAAATGGCTAAACAAACAAAAACAGGTGGCGCTTACCAAAACTACCAAGTAATAAAAACTGGAGACACCACTGGTTCCTCTAAGGCTTTAGCTCAAGGCGTAGCTGATATAGCGAGTACTGTTGTTCAAAATACAAAAAACCTTAATGCTTCCAGGGCAAAAGAGTTAGAAAGATTTAATAAGGCTAAAAAAACAATAGCATCTCAGGTGCAGGCTCGTGAAACATCTAGGCAAAACGCTCTTCTTGACGCTGGCGCAGCAATAGAAGGTTCTACTCTTTCGGAAACTATGCGCGGAGATTATACCGCTGCTATGGAAACTGAAGTATATATAATTGGCGAGAATCAAGCAGTATTAGATAATCCTTATGCTGGCAACGAAGCTAAAAAAGAAGCTAATACAAATATTTTTAAAGCTAAAGGTTTGATTGCAAGTCTTAACTTGTCGTTAAAAAAATCACAAGAAATGCAAGTTGGTGCTAATGCTAATATAGCTCGTAGGCAATCTGTAACAAAAAATTGGAACTACAGTTCAATTGAAAAAGATGGCATTCAAGATAACGGAACAACAATGTCTGGGTGGGATAATGCTCATGTTGGTGGAAAAGGAACTACCATGGGGTTATATAAAAAAGACGGAAAATACTTTCTTAAGGGCAGTGGTGGTAGTGAAGAAACGAAAGATGCTTGGAACTATGAAACCGATATTAGCTCATATAACAATCCTAAATATTCTACTACAACAGATTATACACCGGTAATTCCAGAGGCTAGTCAACAAGTGGTTGATCAAATGTATCAGGTTGTAAATGGTAAATCTACAGGTAAAATAGATCCTTCACTGATAATGAAAAATGACAAAGGCGAAGAACTAACAATAATGCATACTGACGGTATTCAATATACCGAAATAGATCCAAAAACTTTCAATGCTAATATAACCTCATCAGCAACGACAGCTAGCGCAAAATTTGATGCTATTAACAATGTTGAAGATAGAAACAATGTATTATTAGATCAGTTAAAATTGACTAGAGAAGAGGGCACAGACTTATATAGTGACGATTCGGAAACAAGTGGTCTCGCAATGAAAAAATTTAAAAAAGGTATTTTAGAAAAAATAAGAGGAGAAGCATTAGCTTCATTAAACCTTAAAGAAATTGGAGATAACCTTTATAAAGTTTCAGATGTACAATCTCCAAAGCCTAAAAGTAATAAGCTTACTCCAACACAAATAGATAGAATAGGCACAATAAATACTATTACTAAAAAATTTACTAGCTATGGAGTTCAAAAAACCAAAGATGACTTTGCTAACGCTATTAAAAGCGGATTGAGTTTAGGTGAAGAATTTAGTATAGGGGATGATGGTAATATAATAATGCAAACTGACGAACTAGATCAAGCTGCGATGGATGCATCAACTGTTGAAACTGATGCATCAGGTAAGGTTATAACTCCAAAAATATATAAGAAAAAGACTTTTTCTATAAATAGTGATGATAAGGGAATTAGAAGAAATGCATTAACTAATTTTATAGAAGAAAGATTTAAATTATCTTACTCACAAGCAGATGATCTAGCAAAAGAATTATTAAAAAATAGAAAAACAAAATAATATGTACAAATACTTAATAGACGGAGTTGAAGTAGTTTTTAATAGCTATGAAGAAAGAGTCATTGGTTTAGATGAAGCGGAAGCTAATAATCTTAGTATTGAATTTATATCTGATGATAGTTCCACAGTAAAAAGTGAGGAAGAAGTTAAAGAAGAAAACATAATAGGAAAACCGGGTTTTCTTCCAGATGCTGCAAAGAGTGCAGATGTAGTGTCGGAAATGTTGCCTGCGCAAGATATGGAATCCAACTTGGAAAATGGTTCTTTGGAATTGAATGCTGAAGAAAAAAGAAAAAAATTCTTTGAGTCTAGAATGGGCTATAGCAAGGACAAATACAAATATTTAAGAAAACCAAAAGAAGAAGAATATCCTGATGCGCAGCCTATAGACTATTCAGATGTTGGACCTATTGATGATTTGCCTGAAAGACAAGAACTAACAAAAGGCGACATAAACATTATAGATGAAAAAAAGCAAAACTCTGCTATAAAAGAATCGCTATCTGTTGCAAATAAAAGTTTAGCCTTAACACCTAAAGAACTAGAATTTGACAGTAATAGACGTAAAGAAGTACAGGCTATTAAATTTGAGCAGGTAAGTAATGTTTTAAATCCTTTAAATATAATAGATTCTTCTAGTATAGATTCTTATAATAATGTTATTAATCAGAACCCCGATCTTGTTTCTGACTTAACAAAAGAAGTTATGCCTAAGCTACAGCTGCCCTTTGAGGAGGTTGAACAATTGGTAGGGGCATACATAGATAATAAAGCATATATTGCTAAAGAAAACACTAAAAAAGAAACAGCTAATGTTATTAATGTATTTAGAAAAAATAATAACCTTGAGTTAACTACTGATATAGCTATTGCGGCAGCAGCCGAGTCATTTAGTGAAGACGGTAAAAAAGTAGGAAAATTAAAAGATGAAATAAATAAATTAACAATACAACTTAAAGATAATAATGCTTTAAATGGATTATCTGATATAGAAAGAACATTAAAAGTTACAGCTTTAGGTAATCAATTAATTAAAAAACAAAACGATTTAAGAATAGCACGATATAATTATGAAGAGGGTAGCTATCAACAGGCTTATACAGAAGACGGCAATTTTTTAGACACAAAAGCTATTGCAGCTCTTAAAGCACAAGGTGAAGAAAATGTTTATGATTTTGAAAACATTTATGACCAAGAACAGGGTTATGCACAAGAAACAATATCTGATTATGACGCTTTAAAAGAAAACTTTACTTATAATTATATAAGACAAACAGAATTAAAGGCAGAAGGAGAGAAACTAATATGGCTAAAGCCTCTTAAGGAGGATATCTATTTTTCTAATAAAAGAAGCAGATTACAAAAAAGACTAGAGGAAAGTCAAAGAAATAAAGATAAGGATGGATACTTAGGTTATACTGTTAAAGAACTTGCTACTCTAGCAAATAGAGGATCTTTAGATCTTGAAAATGATTTTGAAGCTAAAAAAGAAACAGGCTATACAATCAAAAGTCTTCAAGAATGGGCTGTAGAAAATAGGCGTATAAATATACAAAAACGTGTTTTAGAAGACATGTTTATTATGGGTATTAATCCTGCTTCTTTAAAAGAAGATTATGTACCTAGGTTTTTTGAAAGCGCTATAGAAGCAACTCCTGGAGGACAAAGCTTACTTGATAAAACTGGCTATGTTAGTAATAGAAAACAAAAAGATCAAACACAAGAATTTTTCAACCAAGCAGGTATAGAAGCTACTACTGAACAAACAAAAGCTTTTGAAAGAGGAACAGCAATGAAATATGTTGAAAACATGGGAGCATTCATGCCTGTGTTAGCAGAGTTTGCTGCTATAAATTATGTAACAGGAGGTATAAGTGGAGCAGTTGGATTAACTAGGTTTATATCAAAAGCATTAACAAGTGGAAGTCGTTTTGAAAGAATTGGCGCTCACTTTATTAATGGAATGATAGAAGAAGGCAAGTTTGAAATAATTACAGGAGGAGAAGCTAAAACAGGTACAGGATTTGGTTTTTATGGAGGTGGAGTTATTTTAGGTAAATTACTTCCATTTAGATTTACGGGTAGTTATGCTTCGCTTAATAAGTCATACGAAAAAATAGTTTTAAGTGGTGCGGGTGGAGCTACCGCTTCAGAAGTGGCTTCAGTAACAGAAGCGTTTATAGAATCAGCTGAAGGCAATAAATCTTTAAAAAGGTCTTTTGACGATTTGTTTGGGGATGATTCTGATTGGATAGAAAGAGTAGCTATAAGCTTTTTAAGCTTTTCTACTTTAGGGTCGGTTAAACTTACAAAAACTGATTTATCAAAAATTCCAAGAGTTGAAGATCTTAATAGACAAGCTAGTAGAGATATGTTTGATTTATCTAAATCAGAAAAAGAAAGAGAAAAAGCTAAAGAAAAATACATGTACACTTCCGGTATTTTAAAAATGGCTAATAAAAATCTTGATGGCAAAACAATTGGAGATCTTAAAAAAGAAAATGAAGAACTTAATAATGAATTAAATAAAGACGATGCTTTTAATCAAGAGCAAAATAATTCTTTGGATTCTAATAATTTCACTAAGTTTACTCCTTTTGAACTAAAGGAAAGAAATAACAAGCAATCACAAATAAATAAGAACCAAGCTAAAATACAAAAAATAGAAAAAGAAATAAATAATAAGCTAAAAAATTTAAAAGACTCAGGCATAGGTGAAATAGAAGAATATAAATTAAGTGAATTAGAAGGAGATACTAAAGCTGAAATATCAAAAGACGGTAAAGAAGTTACTATTGACCCAGCTAAATATACAAAAGGAACCTTAGAACAGGAAATAGGTCATGCTTTATTTAGAGCTACTGCTAAATCTAACCCTAAGATACTATTTGACATGGTAGATATTATGGGACCTAGTATTGAAAAAGCTTTTAAAGACGCTGAAATTTTTGGAAAAGACACTAGAACTTATAAACAAATAATAAAAGAAGCATATCCTGACGCTACTCCTGAAAAATTAGCGGAAGAATATGTAATGAATGTTGTTGAGGAATTTAAAAATGAAAAATTTACAAGAAGATTATTAAATGAAAATTTACCTAGCACTCTTAAAAGAGATTTATTTACTATAGCTAAAAATAGGGGATTTCCTGGATTTAAAGATGTTAAAGGCTTAAATTTAAATGAAAATAATTTAACTAGAGTTTCAGAACTGCTAGACTTTATGCATAGTGTAGCTAACATGACAGGAAAATCTTTTTCTATTAATCAAGAAATACTTAAAAATACAGCTGCAAACACAAGTAAAACTTATGATATTTTGTCGGGAACTCCTAAGGAAACTACAGCTATGAAGTCTAGGGAGCTTAGAAAAAATTTAGAAAATTCTCCCGAAGCTGTGTCTTCTAATAAAGTTTTAAATGAAAGGTTTAAAAAAATGGTAGATGCTAATACGCCTATAGAAGATATGGTAGGTGAATTAGCTTTTATGTTTCCTACACAACCAAAGATAGCTCTTTCCGCGGCTATACGAAATGGAAAGTTGTTTTTTGCTAACCAAGGACAAGCGCAAGAATCTATGGATTCTATGGTGTTAGACATATTAACTTATGAATTACCTAGAGTTATTAAAACTTTTACAGAAGGGCAATACTTTATTAAATTTATTAAAGAGCAACAAAAGACAGCAGAGGGATTTACTAAAGAGCAAGCAGAGGTAGAATTTAAAAATCGTAAATTTAAAAACGATCCTGGTAGGTTTGAAAAGTATTGGGATATGTCTCAAGGCACTAGAGCTGAAGCTTCTTTATCTAGTTATGCTACAGGTCTTATGGAGTTCATGGCTTTAGAAACTATAAAAAAGAATTGGGAGTCATACTTTGTAAGTACAGAAAGTTTTGATGAATGGGCTGAAAAAGGAGGTGAGACTAGAACAAACGAAAATTACGAAGAAACCAAGGGCCCAGAAACAAACGAAGATTTTGCAAAGGAATATTCTTATGAGCCTGGATATGTTGACACTACTTCTCCTATTAATCGTGTTTCTACCTCTAGAAAGTCGGCTGAAAGAGTTCTTAAGTTTTCAGAAGAAACATTGAAAGAAATTAATACGGAAGTTGATAATATTTTAAGAGAAGATAAAATTGAAGATTTAGATGCCAGAGAAGTTGGAGAAGTTAAGCTGGGATCCGCAGGTGTTTATAAAATTGCATTAATAGGTAATAACCAAGCGAGGGTAACAATACCTGGCGTATTGGAATCGGTAATTTTAAAAGGATCTCCTTCTTCAAAACCAGCTATTGTAAAAATAATAAAGCAACTAAAAGACAATGCTTTTAAAGATCTTAGAAGGCCTGGAGCAACTAAAGAACAGATAGCGGAAGCTCAAATAAAATTTGATGAATATTCTAAAATTTTAAAAAATCCACCTAAAATTAAAAAGACAGGAACATTCAAATCAAATGTGTCAGAAAAAGTAGAACAGTCTGTGTTTGAATCTCTTTCTAAAGACGCAGGTGAGCTTGGTACCCCTGAATACAAAAGTTTTATAGAAAGAACTTACAGTTTGTTTAAAAGTTACATTAGCCAATCTCAAGTTAACAAAAGATTCGGAGAGCTTAAGGAAAAAGTATATAAAACTGAAACTAAAATAGTAGATGGGCAACCTAAAGAATTATTTGTGCTTGATGAAAAAGGCGAAAAAGTACAGCTTAGAGTAGGGGGCGGAAACGCCGCAGGTACTAGAGTATTTGAAAAAAGAAATATAACTTCTACTGAATGGATAAATTATTTTAGAACTGAAAATAATACCAAAGCAGCAGAAAGAAGAACTTCTTTGTTAAACTCATTTGCTAGAGAAATTGCTTTTGATAGAGTAATGGAAACTACTCTTACGCAAGAATTAGCCAAACAAGTGGAAAATTCTCAGCTAATATTAAATAATAAATTAGAGGGATCCTATTTAGCTTTAATGCAAAAATCAGTTGATAGAGGAGTTGCTGCTAGAGATGCTTCTAAAGAGCTAAGAAAATATGAAAAGATCACAGGATACAGTTATGAAAAAATAATAAAAGATTATATTTCAGGGCTTAAAGCTTACGACGAAAATAAAAAATTCGATGTACTTACTTCCGATCAACAAAAAGTTATAAAACATGTAATAGAAGAATTTGCTGCTGAAGATTTTAATGCTTTACAAATGTCTGCAACAGCAGGAATACAGGCACAAACAAAAGCTATTCGTAAAATGTTATCTTCTAAAACAAATCCTACCAATTTAACTAAAAAAGAATTTGTAGAGGGTCAAGAAATGATTTTACCTGTGTTATATAAGCTTTTACCTAAAGAAATTTTTAATATTACGGAAGCTTTAGACGGAAAAGGTTTTTCTGCTATAGGTAAATGGTTAGGCTATAATAGTGAAACTTTTAAATATGATGCAGTAAATGTAAAAGAAGGTAATACAAAAATGAATGTAGATTTGTTTCAAAAGATTTCTGAATCTCCGATGACTACTTTCGAAAAATTTGAATTAAGCGATGCAACTAAAGGATTGTTACAGAAGGCTACTAAGTTATTTGTAGAAGCCAATAAAGCTACATTAGAATTGCAAAGTAAAAAAGAAAAAGATGGATCTTCTATAACTATTAATAAAAATATTGAGTATTTAAGAGCTCAGCAAGAGTTATTATCGAAAAAAAGACCAGAGTCTAAAGAGAAAAGAGCTGAATATCAAAAAAGAATATTAGAAACATTTAAAGAAATTGCTGGAAGTAAAGAAGGAAAAGCTGCTATTTTAGAAATGGATGCTAAAAAAGCGCTACTAGAAGGCTTGCTATTAACTTTTGGAGAAATGAAACGCGTAGGTACTTCAGAAGAATTAAGCTCAGCAGACAATAAAATAAATAACGCTATAGAAACAGCCTTAGAGGGATTGTTTTTAAACTATGGAAAAGGAGGCAGAGATTTATCTTCTGCAGAATATTGGTATTTACCCCTTACACCTTTATTAAAAAGAGATAGAAATTCTAATGAGCATCTAATGCCTAGAGCGGTTATAAGAGATTTGGTACTGGAGGCGTTTAAAAACAATAAGCTTACTAATTTTGAAGATGTAAGAACATTAACTTCCGGATATAAAAGTTTATTTAATTCAGCAGAATTTCAAAAATTAGGAAATAGTTTGATAGGTCCTACGGGTTCTACTATTTCGGATGCAAACATACCTTTAATATTTAAATTTTTAGCCACAGAAAATACTAAATCTAAATCAGGTTATAAAAGATTAGTTAAAGGGACTCTTAGTAACAGATCTATAGAGTTTTTAGAAAACATTTATAATATTAGAGGTAAAACAGCTTTTCAAGAATTGTTAGAAGACGTAACAGTTAGAATGAGTACTTCAATTCCAGCTAGCAAACGTTCTTTAGAAAAAAACAACAAAATTGTTAGTGAGATTATTGGGGAATATTATAAAGGCACTACTACCGGAGAAGCTTTACAAAAACTTTTAGATCAAAAAAATGATAGGTCTGTAGATCTAACTGCTACCGCAAAAAACTCTCCTGAGATAATGTTGCCTAGAGAATTAGCAGGTATGATTGAAAGAAGAGGAGGAGCAAAAATTGACCAAGCGGTGTCTGATTCTAAAGCTTTTAACGAAGGCAAAAAGAAAGGTAAATATAATTTTTTCTTACCGTATAATGCAGAAGACTTTCAAGGATTGCTTTATCCACTTTATGGAAAAGGTAAGCAAGGTAATAAGGATATGGAATTTATTAAAGAAAATATCCTTAGACCTTATACTAGAGCTGAAAATGCTTTAAGTTCTTACAGAATGAATTTAGTTGTTGATTACAAAGCTTTAGAAAATCAAATGAAAAAGCTGGGAGATAACAAAGCGGAGATTGCGTCGGTTAAAAGAGTTGAAAAGTTAGGTTATAATATTGATCAAGCCGTCCGTGTTTATATATGGGAAAGATTAGGCAAAACTGTTCCAGGTATTTCGCTTGGAGAAAGAAGTCAGTTAGTAGGTGCTGTTCATAATTCCCCTAGACTTAGAATCTATGCTAAAGGAATAATGGATATTACGAAGACTGAAGAAAAATATCCGGATCCTTCGGCTAATTGGTTTAGAAGTAATGTTCAGTATGATTTGTTTACTTACGCTACCGATGGAGTTAGGTCTGATTTTTTAGCTTCTTGGCAGAATAATGTGGACGCTATGTTTACTAAAGAAAACATGAATAAATTAGAAGCAAGATTTGGCTCCAAATATGTAAAAAATCTTAGTGCTATGATGGCTAGAATGTCTAAAGGTAAATCTAGACCAGAAAGTACTAATGAATCTTTTAATACGGCTTTAAATTATGTTAACGGATCTGTAGCTACTATTATGTTTTTAAACATGAGGTCTGCAGCTTTACAGACCATATCAGCGGCTAACTACGTTAATTGGACAGATAACAATCCTATTGCAATAGGTAAAGTTATAGCCGAAGATCCTAAATTATTTTTTAAAACAGCTCAAAAGATATGGAATTCTGATGCTTTAAAAGATAGAAGAACTGGTTTAAGAATAAACGTAGAGGAAGCAGAAATGGCAAAAGCTATTAATGCTGGTGGTAGAACTAATCTTCAAGGACTTTGGGATACTATGGTTAAGGTTGGATTTAAACCTACACAAATGGCAGATAGTTTTGCTATTGTAACGGGTGGTACTCCTTTCTATATGAATAGAATGAAAACTTATATTAAAGATGGCCTTAGTAAATCTGAAGCAGAAAACAAAGCTTTTGAAGATTTTTTAGATTTAACTCAAGAGTCTCAGCAATCATCACAAATGGATAGAGTATCTAATATTCAAACAGGTTTGATGGGTAGATTAGTATTTTCATTTAATAATACTCCATTTCAAATGTCAAGGTTACAAAAGAAGGCAGCTTTAGATTTAGTTAATGGTAGAGGGGATATGAAAACCAATGCTTCTAAATTAGGCTATTATGCGTTTGTACAAAGTACTTTGTTTTATGGATTGCAACAAGGTTTTTATTCTTCGTTTATGTCTGATGAAGATGATAATTTAACTGAAAAAGAAAAAATAGCTAAATATAAAGATTTTGAAAAAAGACTTGATCGCATAGGCACAAGTACTTTTCAGGGTATATTAACTGGATCTGGATTGCCGGGTAAAGTAGCTGTAACTGCTTATAATACTGTTCGCGAAGCTGTAAAACAATATGATAAAGGATATGCTGGAAAAGATTTTTTTCCAATTCTTAATAAGGCTTTAAGTATATCGCCTACATTGGGAAGTAAAGTAAGTAGAATGGGTAGAAATTGGAATAGTCTTATGTTTTCTGATTTTACTAAAAGAGGTAAAGAAGTTAAAAATTTATATGGACCTTTTGATCCAGAAAGTCCAAATAACAAAGCTTATTTATCTATGCTTGGCACCGCTACTAATATACCTTTAGACCGTATTATACAAAAAATGGAAAATATACAAGGCGTTTTAAATAAAAACAATGAAAATTGGGAAAAAGTTGCTATGTTTTTTGGTGCTCCTAAATGGTCTTTACAAAGTGCCGAAGAAAATAGATCTGACATGGATGAAAGATTAGATAAGTTTTATAAAAAAACTGTACCTAAAAGACAAAGAGATTCTACCGGCGTTAAAAGCTTAACTAAGGCTGAGCAAATAAAATTTATAATAGATCTAGGCGCAACAAGAGGTGAATTTAAAAAACTTACTAACGAAGAGGAGCGAGTAAATTATATATTAAATAAAGCTGAAGATTATGAAAATATGGATTTAGAAAAGTTAATACCAAAATATGAAACTGTTAAAGAAATAAAAACAGAAAAATACAAAGAGTTAGAAAAGCTTTCAAAATCACAACAAGTAAAAATGCTTATTAAATTAGATATTACACGGGGCGAACTGAAAAAGCTTAAAACAGAAGAAGATAGAGTAAAATTTATAATAAAAAAATCAAAACTAAAATCTTTAAAATAACTAACCCATGAATATAGGTGATTTGAAAA
>TARA_R100001369_G_scaffold92846_1_pt1 | contig 18548 bp, 15 predicted proteins | sample TARA_R100001369 | Tara Oceans TARA_R100001369 (sample SAMEA2621528) | marine metagenome | biome: marine biome (ENVO:00000447); feature: surface water layer (ENVO:00002042); material: "saline water (ENVO:00002010), including plankton (ENVO:xxxxxxxx)" | depth 5 m | reverse complement strand
ACAACTCACAACTCACAACTCACAACTCACAACTCACAACTCACATGCTCGAAATTATCCACCACGGCGGTGCCACTGGGGTCACCGGCAGCTGCCACCAACTGGTTCTCAATCAAAACGAATCACTACTGGTAGATTGCGGCCTGTTCCAGGGCGAAGACGCCAAAGAAGACAGCTTCGAGCAGCTACAGATCGAATTCGATACCAGCACCGTTAAGGCCCTTGTCATCACCCACGTTCATATCGACCATGTGGGCAGGCTGCCTTACCTACTGGCGGCGGGCTTCACCGGCCCTATTATTTGCTCGATCCCCACGGCCAAGCTGCTGCCCCTGGTAATTGAAGACGCGCTAAAAATTGGCTTCACCCGCAACGCCCAACTGATCGAGCGCTTTCAAGCGCAGCTCGAAAAGCAAATCGTGAGCGTGCCCTATGGCAAATGGCACAGCATAGGTAGGGTAAGCGAAGTAAGCGGCCACACCGGCGCTATCGTAGGCACAGCTGAAAATGCAGAGATAAGCGAAAGCACAGGCACCACCCGTGTAAAACTCAAACGGGCAGGGCACATTCTAGGTTCAAGCTACGTAGAAGTAAGCTACCAGGATGCCGTCACCGGCCAAAAGGAGCGCGTGGTGTTCTCCGGCGACCTGGGCGCCCCCTACGCGCCTTTACTGCCCGCGCCAAAATCACCCTACGGCTGTGACCAACTGGTGCTCGAAAGCACCTACGGCGACCGCCTACATCCAGACCGCCGCCAGCGACGCGCTACCCTGAAGGCAGCCGTGGAGCAAGCACTCGCTAACGGCGGCACGGTGATGGTGCCTGCGTTCAGTATCGGCCGAACGCAAGAACTGCTGTACGAGCTGGAAACCATCATTCACCAATCCCGCTCATCTCAATGGCAGTCGCTGGAAATCATTGTCGACTCACCGCTGGCAGCACGCTTTACTCAGGTGTATCGCGAGCTAAAACCTTACTGGGATAAAGAAGCCCAGAGCCGCCTGCGCAGTGGCCGCCACCCGCTCAGCTTTGCTAACCTCTACACGGTGGATAGCCACGTAGAGCATGAACAAACCGTAGAGTACCTGGCCAAGACCGGCCGCCCGGCGGTAGTGATTGCCGCCAGCGGCATGTGTGCAGGCGGTCGCATCATGAACTACCTAACAGCCATGCTGGGCGATGAACGCCATCAAGTACTTTTTGTGGGCTACCAAGGCAAAGGTACCTCAGGGCGGGATATTCAGCAGTACGGCCCCCAGGGCGGCTGGGTAAACATCGATGGCGAACGAATCGATATAAAGGCAGGCGTGACCTCCATCAGCGGTTACTCTGCCCATGCCGATCAAAAGGATCTGCTCAACTTCGTAAAACGCATGCGCCGCTGGCCCCACACCATTCGTCTGGTGCACGGTGAACAAACCGCCCGCGCAGCGCTCAAAAGCGAGTTGGAAAAACTCTATAAGCGAAAAGGAAAAGAAGTGAGAGTAGTGAATGGTAAGTAGTGAGTTGAGGAGCATTCACCTGATTCACCACTCACTATTCACCACTCACTATTCACGAATTCAAAATGATCGAAATAAAAAACCTCTACAAACGCTACCACAACCACCACGGCAGCGATTGGGTGCTCAAGGACATCAACTTGACGATACCCACCGGGGTAAGCGTAGGGCTGATCGGTGCCAACGGCGCGGGTAAATCCACGCTGCTGCGCCTCATCGCGGGTATGGACAAGCCTGAGCGTGGTGAAGTGATTCGCCACAGTCGCGTTTCCTGGCCTGTGGGGTTGGCAGGCGGCATGCAAAACAATATGACTGGGCGGCAAAACGCTAAATTTGTGGCCCGAGTTCAGGGGAGCAGCCCCGCAGAGGTAAAACGTGTTATCCGGTTTGTCGAAGAGTTTGCCGAAATTGGCGAAGCCTTTGACGAGCCTGTACGTACATATTCAACAGGTATGCGTTCACGTGTTGCATTTGGTTTGTCACTTTCATTCGATTTTGATATCTACATCTCTGACGAAGCTACCGCCGTGGGTGATAGAGCATTCAAAGCCAAGGCAAAATCCCTATTTGAATCGAAAGTAGGTGAAGCATCACTAATTATGGTGTCGCACTCAGAAGGTATTTTAAAAGATCTTTGCCAAGCAGGGTTGTATTTAAAAAAAGGGGAAGCTTTCTGGTACGACGATATAAATCATGCAATTGCTTCTTATCATGCTGATATAGATACAAAAAAATAAGTTAATGCTAAATATCCTTGTTCATGCTTCTTTAGATTTTTAATTGAGTGCAATTGTGACAGCTGAAAATTTTCATATAAGTATTGATGGTCAACTACATCCGTATTGCCAACCCTTGGAGCTACCTTTTACGTTGCCGACACGCTTATACGCTGGAATGCTAGTGGTCTGGTTATTAAGGCCCGCTTTACAAAAACGTTTTCCCTTACATCAATTAGAGCCTTCTACTTACTTAGAATTTCTCGCCTGGTGCACCTATATAGGGCGGCGTCAATATGCATTGTTAAGAGAGATGGAAGCGTGGAATTTAGAGCTTATGCAACCACTGGAAATGCCTCCTAATAAAGGTTGTCCATGGGGAAGTAGCTACACTGTAGGCATGTATTTAGCTGGAGTTGCGCGCAGTAAATATTGGAATGGCCAGCTTTTAGCTAGCAAAAAAATGCGTCATCGTGCCGCTCGTTGGTACTTTCGTGATGGTAGGGAGTTACTTGGGCTCAAGCGCTGCCCTCCATGGCAGCAAGCTGCACTTGAAAATAATTTTACTAGTGCAGATGCATTCGTAAAAACGCTGATACTACCGAAAGACGCATACACCCCCGAAGGTGAGTATCGTATCCATCAGAATGTAGAAGACATCCAGTTAGCATGGGGTACTGTAAGCGACAAAGTAAGTGACACTCAGCCAACACATATTCAACCTGTTAGCAGCTCGCAAGTAAGCCAATATATAGCTGCTTTTTTGCCAGTTGAAGTTAATGAGGCAAGCTGGCTAAAGAGTGAATTGCGTAAACGATTGCCTAGCAGTAAGCCTAATCACTCAGATGTAATAAATGTGATGGCTTTATTACCTGGGGCTAGGAGAAGGCCTGGCAAAAAACTTGAAAAACCATTCGGTGTTAACCTGATTGGATACGCACGCGGCGAGCTTGGCATTGGGGAAGATGTTCGTATGTTAGCCGCAGCTTTTGAAAGCGCATCTGTGCCTTTTAATATTATTAATGTTGAGCCTGGCGCCAACGTTAGCCAAAAAGACACCAGTGCAGAACAGTGGGTGTCTGAAAGCTTTGACTATGCCATTAATATTTTTTGTATGACTGGCATTGAAATGAGCCGGATGTCTATGGAAAAGGGGCTAGGATGGCTGAATGGCCACTATAATATTGGTTTATGGCCATGGGAATTACCTGTATGGCCTACTGCATGGCAACACGCTTGGTACTTAGTAGATGAGTTATGGGGTATTAGCCGCTATACCGCAAATGCTTATAGTGCTGCACCAGTGCCCGTTAAGCCTATGCCATTGCCTGTGGATATTAGTACCTCAGACGTAGTAGCTGATCGCCAAAAATGGGAGTTGCCAAAAGAAGATTACCTCTTTGTTTTTTCTTTTGATATGAACTCTACATTAACACGAAAGAACCCCATCGCTATTGTGGAATCATTTATTGATGCGTTTGCATCTCAGCCAGAGAAGCGAGTAGGTTTAGTTATAAAGGTCAGCCATCTAAATAAGAAAAACCCAACTTGGAAGCCTTTGGAGAAACTCCTTAATCAGGATCCGCGCTTATATTTGATAAGCGGCGAGCTCCGTAAGCCAGATGTGCTATCGCTCTATAAAAGCTGTGATTGTTATGTGTCGTTACATCGAGCTGAGGGATTTGGCCGCGGCTTAGCAGAAGCACAATTACTGGGACTTGACCTGATTGCAACAGGATACTCAGGCAATATGGAGTTTTGTACTAATAACGCAACACATACCGTTGATTACCAATTAGTGTCATTGAAGGCTGGGGAATACTTTTACGGTGAAGGGCAGCAATGGGCAGAGCCTGATATCCAGCATGCTGCCAGGCTTATGCAAGAGTGTGCAGCAAAGGCCCGTAATCATGGGCATGACTATCCAGTTGCCCGTTTTGCCCCCCGCTATTGTGGTGAGGTCTACCGGGAGCGACTACAAGAGATAGCTCGCTTTTTAAATTAATACAGTAACTTAAACCTGAAAAGGAAATGAGGACTTACTCATGATTCACCCTGTAATTCTATCTGGTGGTTCCGGTAGCCGTTTGTGGCCAATGTCCCGTGCGGGATATCCAAAACAATTTTTAGCGCTACACGGTAATACCGAAACAACCATGCTTCAGGCAACTGCAAAGCGCGCTCAAGGGGAAGGTTTTGCTCCACCGCTGCTAGTCTGTAATGAAGAACACCGTTTTATTGTCGCTGAACAACTGCGAATAGCTGGAATTGATGCAAGTGATATTATTTTAGAGCCAGTAGGACGAAATACGGCTCCAGCTGTGGCAGTAGCTGCACTAAGGTTAAGCAAGCAAAACCCTGATGCGTTAATGTTAGTTATGCCCTCTGACCATGTGATACTTGATGAAGAGGCTTTCCAAGTTGCGGTATGTAAAGCAGCGAATGCCGCGCAACAAGGTGCACTGGTAACATTCGGTATTAAACCCGATTCGCCGGAAACTGGCTACGGCTATATCCAACGTGGCGATGAGTTGGAAGGAACCGTTTCGGGTGTTTTTAATGTATCACGATTTGTTGAAAAACCTGATCATGTCACCGCACAGCAATACCTTAATTCTGGAACATACCTTTGGAACAGTGGTATTTTTCTATTTAGTGCCCGCACCTATTTAGATGTATTGGAAAAGTATCAGCCTTCAATGTATGAAGCAGCTTCTCAGGCACTAGATAACAGCCAGCAAGATCTTAGTTTTTGCCGTCTAGACGCTGAAGCCTTTGCAGCCTCTCCGGCAGATTCAATAGACTACGCCGTTATGGAGCGAACTGACCAAGCGGCGGTAATCCCGGTAGATATGGGTTGGAGTGACCTTGGGGCATGGTCGGCTCTATGGGAAATAGAAGAGAAAGACGCACAAGGTAACGTGGCCCGCGGTGATGTACTACTTTATGATACCCACAATAGCTATATACATGCAGACCATGCCATGGTTGCTGTTGCAGGGATGGACAACATCATTGTAGTTGCTACAGATGATGCAGTATTAGTCGCTGACCGCACTAACGCTCAAGACGTAAAACAGCTAGTTGAACAGCTCAAGTCAGATGGTAGAGATGAACATAACCTACATACTACGGTGCACCGGCCATGGGGGTGTTACAGAGGTATCGACCTTGGTGAGCGCCATCAGGTTAAGCGTATAACCGTTAATCCAGGAGAGCGGCTTTCACTGCAAATGCATTACCACCGCGCAGAGCATTGGATTGTAGCTAGCGGTACGGCATTGGTCACCTGTGGGGAAAAAGAGTTTTTACTACGCGAGAATGAATCAACGTATATCCCTATGGGTGAAACCCACCGGCTAGAAAACCCAGGCAAAGTGCCGTTGCAGTTAATTGAAGTACAGTCCGGCAGCTATCTTGGCGAAGACGATATAGTGCGCTTTGAGGATGGCTACGGCCGCTCGCCCCAGTCCTAACATCACTCTGGAACGTTTATTTTTGTTATGAATACACTTTGTATGACAGGCGCCATGAGCGCTTCGCTAGAACGTATCAGTGCTTTGCTGTTTCAAGGCGGTCTTGAACGCGCTCAGCCCATCCATCGGGAACCACCCGTTGATATGGCTAAATGGCACCATAACGTGAAGCCTTTGCTGCAGCAGGGGCAGGCCCCTGGACGTTTATGGGAGCAGCTGGCGGGCGACCTGCTATTGGCAAATCTTCACCAGTCACAGTGGGGCTGGGGTGATACGCAAAGTGTTGCCGCATTGGATTTTTGGGCCGAATTTGAACCGGGAATCCGTTTTCTGCTACTGACGGCCGACCCGCAGGAGTACTTGGCCCAATGCCTTCTGGAAGACGCGGATGAATCTCCTAAAGATGAGCGTGCATATCTAAAACAGTGGCAAGCCGAACATGAACGGTTACTGGCATTCTATCTGAAATATCCCGAACGCTGCCTGCTGGTAAATGCCCGTCAGGCAGAAGCTAACCCAGCGGCACTAGTGCAGCAGCTTTCACAGCGGTTGAACTTCACTCTTAATGTGAATATTACCCAACCGCCAACTCATGCCAACCGCCAAGATCTAAGCACAGCACCTGCTACGCTTGCGCGTTATGTGGCCGCCAAGGCTCTGCAGGAGCACGTTAAACCGCTGGCACCGTTATTTAACGAACTAAAGGCCGCACAACAACCGCTTGCAGAGCCGGATGCACAGGCAGACGAGGATGGTAATGTGTTTTCGACGGCGGACGTGTCACTCGCTTCGCTTTTGAAGGACTATCAGCGCCGCTGCGAGCGTGATCTCACTGAATCGGATCGAAAAGCGTTAGAGGAGCTCAAAGAAGAAAACGATTTACTGCTATTGCAATTGCACCAAGTACAAGAAGAGCTTGAAGGTACCTATCTTGCTAAGAAAAAGCTGGAGCAGCAGCTTACAGAACAGCAACGTCTTCCAGTGCCTGATGCGTCCAATAGTGCAGCGATAGAAGAAGCCAAACAGGAAAACGAGCTGCTAATTCTACAGTTACATCAAGTTCAAGAAGAACTAGAGCATTATTTTCTACAGCATCAAAAGACAAGCGATGAAGCAACGCAGTTAAAGCAAGAGAACCGAAAGCTGAAGCAACAATACAAGCAAGCTAAATTAGAAGCGGAAACTCCTCATGGTATATTTGCACGTAAACGTAAAAAGTCCATGCCTCAATTTGATTTTGAAGGAGTACAGCTACGTAACGAGCAAGTTAATCCAGATTACGAGCACCTATGGATCTCCCTTCAATCGCCCAGTTTTGGCGAACATATGGCTGATCAATGGCACTTCAGAATTTCCTGTGCGGGTGTCAAGCCTAGTGAGTTCGGCCAGCAACCCAAGCTGGAACTACCCGAGCAGAGCGACCAACTGTTAACAAACTGGTTTGCAGAAAGTGAAAGTGAGCATGGGCGGAAACTAGAGTTACGTTTTGCGTTACCGAACGCTATGGACACGGGGGTGTGGAAGCAGATCCAGTCAGAAGATCAACAGCTGATTAAAGCACTTTGCCAGAAGCTCCCTGATATCGTTGCTGCACTCAAAAAGCAGAATATTTATATCACACGGAATTGGGCAGATTGGGAAACGCTGGCAGCTAATATGAAGCGAATTCATCATGCCAAGGTAAGCAAGTAAACCGTGGATACCCGACCACTTGTCTCCATCGTTATGCCATCTTATAACCAAGCTGGTTATATTGAAGCTGCACTGGATAGCATCCTCGAACAAGACTGGGGTCGATTAGAAATCATTGTTCAGGATGGAGGCTCTACAGACGGTACCCAGCAACTGCTGAAGAAGATCCGTAAGCGCGATAGCCGGCTTCGTTGGGCTTCCCAGCCCGACAATGGCCCTGCAGATGCTATTAACACAGCGTTAGGTGAGGTGCGTGGAACGGTGGTGGGGTGGTTAAACTCAGACGACTGCTATACGCAAGGAGCAATCGCGCGTGCGGTGAACGCTTTTAAACAGCATCCAGAATGGATGCTCTGCTATGGCGAAGGGCAGCATATTGATGCAGCGGGTCAGCTGCTGGAACGTTACCCCACATTACCAAACGCGGCTGTTAATGAAACTAATCTACTTAACATGTGGGTAATACCAGATAAAACAAGTTTTCAGCGGGGATGTTTTATCTGCCAGCCAACTGTATTTTTTAAAGCAGTAATGCCAAGCCTTTTAGGGCCTCTGGATGCTTCTTTGGGGGCTAGTTTTGATTTTGATTATTGGTTGCGGGCTTTTAACGCCTTCGAGGGTCGTATTGGTTTTGTACCCCACATTCAGGCCTACAGCCGACTACACGACGACACCATTACCCATCAACAGCGCAGCAGAGTAATGTTGGAAGGGATGAGCGTACTAGCACGCCATCAAGGAAGTGCCTCGGGGCACTGGGTATTAAGCTACCTACAAGAGCAACGTGAGGCAGGCATGAGCGACGAATCATTAGTGAAGGAGTTTGGTACTTTAGTGCCCTGTATTAAATCTTTGATGAGCCAGGAGCAGTGGCTGGCTCTGAAAAAATTAATAGATGGTAATTAATTATGAGACCAACAATGCCAATACAAGACCAACTAGGGGCCGTTCACACGTTAATTCATATTGGCTGTGGGGCTAACCCAAATATTAATGAGTACATCTCACTTGCTGAGCACGTATGGCTTATCGATGCGGATACCGACGTGCTCAATAAGCTAGATGAAATAGTACAAGCAGCAGAGAGTGACTCGTATAGAAATGTCTATACTCGATTGGCTCTTGCCGATGCTGAACAACGTAAAGCAATATTTTATCGCTATAGCTTGCCATGGGCTAACGGAGTAACACCGGTAGAAGTAAAAACACAGGATCTATACCCAGGCTTGCAGCGATTGAGTAGTAAGGAGCAGACGACATCGGCAATTTCTTGTCTCGTGAAAGAATGCCTACCGCCAGAAAGGTTTGAAGCTAACGATAACCACGTGCTATTACTTGATTGTGGTTATCAAAATGAACAGTTGATGCAAGCACTTGATGTGAGCGGTGAAATCAGTCTCTTCAGCTCAATCGTAGTGTTACCAATTAGTCACCAGTACCAGCCTTTAATTGTTCCACCGAGCTTGTTTGGACCAGTTGCCTTAAATTTAGGGCTCACTCTGCCAGAAATGAGCATTTGTATGGTTCAACATCCGTTAGTAAAAAAAATGAAAAGACTGGAAAGTGAAGCCATTGACAATGAGTATAAAATTAAAAAAATTGCACAAGAAAGCGATCAGAGGCTTAAGAAAACAGAGCAGTACCATTTAGAAATTGAAAAGGTTAAAATTCAACTAACAGAAAAAAATAAAGAAATTGTTGAATATAAAAGACAGAGTGATAAACACGCCCAGCAAGCCAAAAATACTGCTCATGAAAATGATATCTTAAAGCATAAACTTAAGCAGTGCAGTAAAGAACGCGATCTAGTGAATGAACAAGCTGCGAATGATGGAAAAAAATGTTCTCACATTAAAGAGAAAATGTCTGAAATTGAGAAAGAGTTATATTCAAAAAAGATAGAATTGGAAAAGTGCCTCAATGAAATAAAAGAATTAAAAGATACACTTAAACAAAATAACAATATTATCAAATATGCGAGAGCAGCTGAGCAACTAGCATTTAGGGATGTTGTTGTTTTACGGAAAATGTTGGAAAAATACAATGACTGAAAATCAACAATCAGTACCAATTATAAGAACAGTGCATCACTTTGCATGCTCAGGTGGAACTCTAATAAGTAAATGCATTGCTTCAATGCCTAACGTGTTGTTCTTAAGTGAGCTTGATCCTCTAAGCCCGCTAAGTCCTATTCAGGAAAGGTATGAAAATCCTGAATTTTCTCCAAGTGATCCTATTAGATTGCTGAAGCATAACATTCAGAGAGTTGATGATGATGTTTTGGTTAAAATGTTCAAAGCATCAATACGCGAACTCTCACATTACTGTGAAACGTTATCCTATAACTTGGTGCTGAGAGATCATACTCATAGCCATTATTGTTGTGGTGAAAGAGCAAAGAGTAGGCCCTTTTTTTTAAATATGTTTTTAAAAGATTATAAGGCGAAATCAATCGTTACAGTAAGGCATCCTTTAGATTCTTATATCTCTCTCTGCGATAACGGTTGGCTTCACTTCAACCCTAAAACCCTGGATGAATATTGTTTAAGGTACCATGATTTTCTTAATGATTATAAGGGTATAGATATCTTTAAATATGAAGAGCTCACAAAAAATCCCGTTAAAATAATTGAAGAAATTTGTAATATTTTAAGTCTTGATTTTGATCCGGACTTTAAGAATTACATTGCAGCAATTAAACTCACAGGAGATAGTGGAAGGTCTTCAAATTTCATTATGGCACGAGAGCGTAAAAAAGCTGGTGAAATGCTACAACGAGAAGTTGATATATCTAAGAGCTATCGTTCTCTTTGTTACAGGCTCAAATATGACATTTAATAATAATGAATCATTCTATTTGTATATTTTTAATTTAAGGAGAAGGTTAAGTAAAAGAAAATATTTCAATGAGCTCATTCGTTTGTTTTTTTTAGATGAAGAAAATATTTTTTTATTTACTTTGATTAGAAGAGAGCTAAAAAAGCTTTCAATAGCTCAAGCTGAAGAATATGAGGATTGGATTCTTAAAAGATTTGGTGTTTGTAAAATATATAAATCTGTAAGGAAAAAAATTGCTTTTGTTGACCATTCTTTTCATTGTAAGACCGCTTCGTCGATGTTTTTTATTTATGAGCTTGAAAAAAAATTCGATGTAGATATTTTTTGGAGCTCCAGATGGAAAGGGGTTCCTGATAAGTACCTGGAAAATTTGTATAAATTTTATCAACATGCAATTTATTGGCAGGTGCTTCCAGATCTTCATGTTTGTCACCCTAGAAATACTCTCGTTATTCCAATGTGGGATGCTGTATATAATGAATATGATTCATTTTACCTGAAATATAAGGATTTCCGTTTTTTGAGTTTTTCGTATGCTCTTCATGAAAAGTGCTTACAGAATGGTATAAAATCAGATTATGTTAAAGTGTTTCCAAAAACACTTAACTTAAAAAATAGAAAAGATGATGAAAGTAAAGAACCAATCATCTACTTTTGGCAGCGAACAGATGATTTTACTTGGCAAGATTTGAAGACAATTATTGCAGGAAATTGTGTTGGTAAGGTTTTATTGTGTAATGCAGTTGATCCTGGGTGTTCATTTATTCCACCTTCAACTTCGGATATTGTCAATTATAGTATCGAAATTATACCTTGGAATAAATCTCATGCTGAGCTAATCGCTTGTTTGTCTAGTACAGATATTTATGTTGCGCCAAGAAAAGTTGAGGGTATAGGTTTTTCATTCATAGAGGCAATTGAGTGCGGTTGTACTATCATTTGTAATAATTCTAGCACTATGAATGAGTATATAGATGATTCTACTGGTTACGTTGTTGATTATAGCAAACCTATGCCTCTTGACCTATCTGAATGGAAGAAAAAGAAAGAATCTATGCGGGAGAAATATATTGCTGAAAAGAGTAAAGACATTAATTTTTTAGAGAAAATTGAATATATTGCTGAGGAGTTTTTTAGATGATTAAAGTTGGAGTTGATTGCTGGGCATTAAGAACTAATGGAGCGGGTGCAAGATATGTTTTTGAATCTCTTTTTTCTATTATAGAGAGCTCTAAAGATTATAAATTTATACTTTTTTTACATCCAGAGGCAGAGACTTGTATTCAAGAAATGCAAGGTAAGTATGGCATTCTTAAAAATAGCGTGAAGCTGAAGATTGATTCACCAAATGAAATTTTAAAATATGAAAAGTTTGTCGACATCTTTTATAGCCCTTTTAATAATATTTCTTTCAGATACTTTAACAAACCAGTTGTATCTGTTCTGCATGATGTTCAGGAAAGGTATCTTCCAGAACTCTTCTCACCAGACACACTTGAAGCCAGGTATGAAGACTACGATGATATTGTTAGGGCTTCCATTAAAACCATTACTATTTCTGACTTTTGCAAAAAATCTATAGTTGAGTATTGTGGTGCAGAAGAAGAGCGTGTTGAAATTGTTTATAATGCACCTCAACAATCTTTGCTTCAGTATGTGGATTCTTTTGAAATAAAATCAAAAAATGAATATTTAGGGATTAAAGCTAGAGATTTTATTTTTTATCCAGCTAATTTTTACGCACACAAAAACCACAAGCGACTACTTGAAGCTTATGCTTTATGTTTGAAAGAAAATAGCGATATGCCTAAATTAGTATTGATGGGTATGCTTTGGAACGATTCTGACATTAATAATGATATAATAGCACTTGGTTTAGGAAATCATGTCGAAATTCTATCAAATCAAACTGCAGAAGAACTTGCTTGGTTGTATACACATTGCTGTTATGTGATAATCCCGAGTCTATTTGAAGGTTTCTGTATGCCTGCAGTGGAAGCCTTAGCATTCCGAAAGTTAGTTTTATGTTCTAATCTTGATATTCTAAAAGAAGTTACACTAGAGAGTGGGCTTTATTTTGATCCAGTAGATATCGATGATATTTCTAATATGATGCTTTATGGCTTAGCTGAAAAGAACGTTAATTTTATCGATATTGAGAATCGTTATAATTGGAATTCTTCGGCAAATAAAACAATGGAGCTTATAGATGAAGCAGTGTTCGAATATTACAAATGTCCTAAATTGCTAAATAAATTTTCAGAAAGCAATTTTTTTGTTTTCATTGATGCTGAGAATTCTACGCTTGATGATATAGGAAAGACTATTTTTTCTATAGTACGGCAGAAAATAAAGCCTGTGTTAATAGATGTATGCCTTTCGTTGCAACGCGATATCGATAAAGAAATTATTGATGAACTTTTTTTAAAGTTATATGCCGCTGGCATTAATAAAGTTTATGTTTTCACACCTGATGTTGAAAGCCATTTCAAGAAATATGATTATTATTCTTATTGTGTAGCTGGAAATAGTTTTTCTGATAATTATTTTTTTAATATTGCAAGAGCATATTTACATACTAATACTTCATTATTGATTGGAGAGTTACATCAAGTCCATGAAGATTATGATGAGACATTTGAAGAGTCTGTATATTATAGGATAAATAGAGGAAATTTAATTCTTAAAGGAAGTTTTTATCCAGAGATGTATGTTTCTCGTGATTATGATTACATTAAGTCATTATGCCGAGATAAAAGCAATCTTTCTCAATATGTAGCAAGTAAAATTGCAGCTAAAGATTCGAATGTTAAGCGCATGAATTTTGGTAAAGTTCTCTTTAGAAACTCCCGGTTTTTTGAAAGGTCTATTCAAAGGAAATGCAAAATTAGCTATGAGCCTAAAGACTTCCTCCCGGAACATGAGTTTTTGGCTGTGGATAAGCTTGTTAAAGATCAGGCTTTTATTGATTATATAAACAACGCTGTTGCAGATAAGCTGGGGGAAAAAAATGCTCCAGATATAAATGAAGTGAAAAGACAAATGGAGATAATTAGTAAAGAGAGAAAGTATTATGAATAATGTACCTAGCATTTGGTGTGTTGTACCGTGCTTTAATAGAAGTGCCAATACACTTAGATTTTTGTCTAATTTTTTTCAACAAAACTACCCTAATAAGTATGTGGTAATTGTAGATGATAATTGCTCCGACAATACAGGGTTTAATGTTGAAATCAATTATCCAGACGCTCATGTGATTTATGGTGAAGGTGACCTTTGGTGGTCGGGTGGAACTAACCTTGCAATAAAGTATGCTCTTGAAAATGGTGCTGATTACATTCTTACTATTAATGATGATTCACAGTTTTCAGATAGCTTAATATCTACTCTTTATAAAATTGCTAAAAAAAATCCGAAGTATATTGTGGGTTCAGTTTTGGTTGAGGAAGGAAGGGAAAATATTATATGGTCAGTAGGTTCGTGTCATGATTTCAACGAGCAGCGATTGATGCGACTAAATTTAGCCGGTCAAGACATCTCTGCTTTGTCAGCTCTCAAAAACCCATACCCTGTCGAAATGATGCCAGGGAATGGGGATCTTATACCGAGAAAGGTGTTTGAAGATATTGGTTTTTATGACGAGGTTAACTTCCCTCAATATCATGCTGACAGCGAGTTTATGAAGCGTGCAGCTGCTGCCGGCTATCAACCTGTCATAGCTCTAGAGTCAATAGTTGTTAATCAAATACTGAGAAGCCCTCTGGTTAATAATGTTAAAGATTTGCTTTTTTTTAAGAAATCTGACTTGTATTGGCCTGCCATGGCTAGCTTTTTTTTGAGATACTACCCGGAGATACCAATAGAAACGGTATTCAAAAAAATATATCAACCTTTCATTTCAACCGAGGATTTGTAATATGGCTGTGATTTTGTATGGAGCTTATGGAACCGGAAATCTAGGCGATGATCTTTTGCTAAAAGGAGCCCTGTTGGAGTATGAAGGGGAAGAAGTAAAAATTGTCGCATATGGAAAACCATTTATTAATGGAGTTTCTACATATATAGATCATTTTGATTTTATTAATAACCCAGAAAAATATATCTCCAAAAATGATATATTGGCATTTGCAGGTGGTGGCCTTTTTTGGGCAGCTACTCACTGTGATGATATGCTAAAGGTTACTAGATATGCTAAAAGCTTGGGATGTGAAGTTCTTGTTAAAAGAATTGGTGCTCAAGGTTTCCATTGCAATCAAGAAGCAGTAAAAGAGCTGATGTCATTAGCAGACGATGTAACTGTGCGGGATGAGAACTCGGTTAGTATTCTTAAAGAATATAATATTACAGATCGCGCTAGATTTTTGCCTGATTATGTTTTGACTTTAAAAGACTATATTGACAATAATTTTAAATTAAGTAAAAGCGAAAAAATATGTATAGGCATTAACCATAGTGCAACTCCTTTTTATCATGATTTTAACCACAGAAAAAAAACTCTTCATATATATTCTACGATTGCAAAAAAATATAAAGACCATATTGACTTTTTTTACATACCCCATACTAGGCATTTTAAGTGTATCGATCAAAATGATATTATATATGGCGAGCAGTTTTGGGCTGCAAGTGGTGGTCTAATTCAGCCGTTTAACTTTCCTGATTCAGTTGATCATTTGCTTGAAATGTATTCTAAAATGAATGCTGTTATAGGCTGGCGCTACCACCTACTTGTCTTAGGTTCTTTGTTTGATTGTGATGTGGCCTTTTTAGGAGCTAATGGTGGACATAAATATGGAGCTTTTTCAAGGGAGAATAATATACCTCAAATTAATTTTGATCTTCCTACAGGTGAAATATTAAGTTCTTTCTCTAGGTGGGTTAATAGAATTGGATGATGATATGAACAATGTCGTTGGTGTCTATTCTTTCCCAAAATCTGGAAATACTTTGGTTCGTAAAATAATCGGAGAGTATTTTGGGATAAATGTAAAGCAGTTCCCCCGCTTTATTCCTGATGTACATAGTGCTCAAAAAATTGGCGAGGGTTTTCTTGAAACTAATCAAAGGAAATATTATTTTTATAAGTCTCATACATATTACCCTATTAAGTTACCTGAAAAGGTAGCCAGTTTTTCAAGGTTCTATATATATATAGTAAGGAATCCTTTAGATGTTTTTTGCTCTTATATTAACTATGTAAGTGGCAATTTAGGTAAAAAAGCGGATATTCCTGTTTCTAGTATTGAAGGTGCAGTTGAAAGTGGAACGCTTGATGTTTATTTAAAATCATTCTTTTTGTTTGGCCAAATTCAACCTCATTTTTTTAGTAAGACTTCATCTTGGTATGAAAATGCAGAAAGCTGGATGGATAGGAGTGAGAAGTTAGACAATGTATTTTTTGTTTATTATGAAGACCTTGTTTCTGGGAATTTTGATTCACTTGTTTCCGCTTTAGTTTCTATTGGTCTTGATGAGGGAAAGGTTAGACGAATATGTAATATATTTATCAACGAGCCATTGGATGGAAAGTTTATTTTTAAAAAAACCCCATATAGCTTTCTTGATTATTTAACCCACAGGCAGGTAGAAGAGTTTTTAGTTGTTAGGGGGGAGATCTTGAGAAAACTAAATTATCTGGATATTTATAAATCGATGTTAAGGAGAAAGAGTTGAAAAAAGCACTTATTACAGGCATTACTGGTCAAGATGGATCTTACCTAGCTGAATTTCTTCTTGAAAAAGGTTACCAAGTTCACGGTATAAAACGCCGTGGCTCTTTGTTTAACACACAGCGCGTTGACCACATCTATGAAGACCCACATGTGGAGAACCAGCACTTTGTACTTCACTACGGTGATTTGACAGATTCAACCAACCTGATCCGTATTATTCAGGAAGTGCAGCCTGATGAGGTCTACAACCTTGGTGCGCAGTCGCATGTGGCTGTTTCGTTTGAATCTCCTGAATATACAGCAGATGTAGATGGTATGGGCACCTTGCGTCTATTGGAGGCAATCCGTATTTGCGGGCTTGAAAAGAAAACTCGTTTCTATCAGGCATCCACCTCAGAACTATACGGATTGGTGCAGGAAACTCCTCAGAAGGAAACTACACCTTTCTACCCACGTTCTCCTTATGCAGTTGCCAAGCTGTATGCCTATTGGATTACGGTTAACTACCGCGAAGCCTACGGTATGTATGCCTGTAACGGTATTCTGTTTAACCATGAAAGTCCTCGACGTGGTGAAACCTTCGTTACTCGCAAAATTACCCGCGGTTTGGCTAACATTGCCCAAGGTTTAGAAGCCTGCATTTATATGGGCAATATGGATGCGTTACGTGATTGGGGCCATGCCAAAGATTATGTGCGTATGCAGTGGATGATGCTGCAGCAAGATAGACCTGAAGACTTTGTAATTGCCACGGGTAAGCAGTATTCGGTACGCCAGTTTATCGATTGGTCTGCGGCGGAATTGGGAATTACCTTGCGTTTTGAAGGTGAGGGTGTGGATGAAATCGCCATCGTTGATGCAGTAGAAGGTGACAACGCGCCGGCCGTGAAAGTGGGCGATGTGTTGGTGCGGGTCGACTCGCGGTATTTCCGGCCTGCCGAAGTGGAAACCTTATTAGGCGATCCTACCCATGCCAAAGAAACGCTAGGCTGGGAACCTGAAATTACTACTCAGCAAATGTGTGCAGAAATGGTTTTGGAAGACCTTAAAGTAGCCAAGCGCCATGCTTTCCTTAAAGCTCATGGCCATCATGTCACTTTCTCGGTGGAGAATTGATATGGCAGCACTGCGTATTTTTGTGGCAGGGCATAAAGGTATGGTGGGGTCAGCCATAGTTCGCCAGCTTAAAAAACATACTAATGTTGAAATTCTCACCGCAACGCGCGGTGAGTTGAACCTGCTGGATCAGGCAGCCGTTCATGCCTGGTTCAAGCAACAAGAGCCGGATCAGGTTTATTTAGCAGCGGCAAAAGTAGGGGGTATTCACGCAAACAATGAGTACCCGGCTGAGTTCATATATGAAAACCTGATGATTGAAGCCAATATTATTAATGCGGCTCATCAGACGGGCGTGCAAAAACTGCTATTTCTTGGCTCTTCGTGCATCTATCCCAAGCATGCTGAGCAGCCTATGCGTGAAGATGCGCTATTGACCGGTACGTTAGAGCCTACCAACGAGCCCTATGCCATTGCCAAGATTGCCGGTATCAAACTGTGTGAAAGCTATAATCGTCAGTATGGGCATGATTACCGCAGTGTAATGCCTACCAACCTTTATGGTTCTAACGATAACTTCCACCCTGAAAACAGCCATGTGATCCCAGCGCTTATCCGTCGCTTTCACGAAGCGAAGGAAGCTGGGGCAGAGCAGGTGGCCGCATGGGGCACTGGGTCACCTATGCGTGAGTTTTTGCACGTCGATGATATGGCCGCTGCGAGCGTGCATGTGATGCAGCTTGATGACGCTACGTATCACGCCAACACCCAACCAATGCTTTCCCACATTAATGTAGGAACCGGTGTTGACTGCACGATTAAAGAACTGACAGAAACTGTTGCCAGCGTTGTCGGATTTCGTGGTGAAATTGTTTGGGATACTAGCAAGCCTGATGGCGCTCCACGCAAATTGATGGATGTTTCCCGGCTTAAAGCGTTGGGCTGGCAGGCATCTATTAAGCTGGAAGATGGCTTACGCGACACCTACCAGTGGTTCCTAGAACATCAGGACAATTTTCGGGGGTAGTCAGAATGTCATGGCTTTCCAACGAAACTTTTAAAAGTGTTATTGCGGCCACACCGCTGGTATCTATTGATTTAATCGTAGAAAACAAACAGGGCTTTGTGCTGTTGGGTCAGCGCGTTAATCGGCCCGCCTCAGGTTTTTGGTTTGTACCTGGCGGGCGGGTTCAAAAAAATGAAACGTTAGATAATGCGTTTAAAAGGCTTACTCGGGAAGAGCTGGGGGGCGTGTTTGAGCGGCAGGATGCTGAATTTCTTGGTGTGTATGAGCATCTATATGGAGATAGTATGTTTGGCGAGAATCCGAGCACGCATTATATTGTGCTAGGTTATCGGCTAATCGCAGAAGCCACTGAGTTGGCATTGCCCTACCAGCAGCATGCGGAATTTCAGTGGTGGCTTCCATCAAAAGCTATGAGTGCAGAATGGGTGCACCCAAATACCAAAGCTTACCTGACATAATCCAAGCTGGGTGGCACGTTTTTTAGTTATAAGGAAGTAGTCGTCGAGATGAATCAACAGTGTAAGGAATTAATAGCCAACAGCGGTATCGCGTTCGGCACCAGCGGCGCC
>TARA_R100001369_G_scaffold84757_3_pt1 | contig 18571 bp, 21 predicted proteins | sample TARA_R100001369 | Tara Oceans TARA_R100001369 (sample SAMEA2621528) | marine metagenome | biome: marine biome (ENVO:00000447); feature: surface water layer (ENVO:00002042); material: "saline water (ENVO:00002010), including plankton (ENVO:xxxxxxxx)" | depth 5 m | reverse complement strand
AAGCCATAACGGTGACCGATTAAATACCTTATATAAGGAAATGTTATCCGAGGAAAACATTTTAGAGGAATTAGAGCCAATTATTAAAGCCTATGCCCAGGATAGGTTAGGGGAGGAGCATTTTGGAGATTTCGTAATCAGAAAGAAAATTATTGAACCAACAGATCGGCCAATACGGATTATGAACTAGAGCATTGCTTATATGAAACCAACTCTAGAAGCACTAAGGGTGAACTTCATGGTACCTATAATCTTCTCCCATAGTAATAGCTTTAATGTCGATGGATTATTAGTTATTCGGACAACTCGCCAATACTGACTTCTTATTGAGGTTATTATTCTATAGGTTAAACTAACAGTATAAAAAGTGTTATGGAAGATAGAACAACTTTTTTTTTGCATTAAATGCCTATGTAACAGTAATGGATTCCGAAACCTATTAAACATGTGGTATTCAATTCTTCAAGCCAGCCCTCTTGAACCAATACCGTTTTCCCTTGCAACCAAAAATATGTACAGTGGCGTTTCCCAAAGACCGTGCCTTCCAAGTACAATTATTATGGATACTCTCAATAGAAACTTGAGTAACACAATTTACCTTCTTGAAACATTTAGTATAGCTTAGAATTTTAAATTTTAATCGTACATTTATCAACACAAAAGCATGGGGTGCCTGGTAAAAGCCAAGCTGAGATAATACCCGAGACCTGATTTGGATAATGCCAACGTAGGGATGCAAGCTAAGATATTTCATTTTAGGCTCCATTCATTGGTTACCCCAAAGAATGGAGTTTTTGTTTTAAATAATATAAAATGAAAATAGAAAAAGCAACTTCAGAACTTATTCCCAAGGAAGATCAAAACTGGCAGAACAGGCCAGAATGGTTCTTTAATAGAGAACATACAGACACCTACGAACAATGGTATGAAGGTAGGTACAAGCGTGCTGAAATATGGCAAAAAAAGGTAATGGAGCAATTGGTTTCAAAAGACAAACGTGTTAAAACCCTATTGGAGTTTGGCTGTGGTACAACCCGTTTTACACGCTGGTGGAAGGAGATTGGCATAGAGGCTACTGGTGGTGATATATCACCGCTAATGCTCTCCCAAGCCGTAGAACTATTTGAAGGTGATCTTGTTATGGCCGACTCACACTATATGCCATTTAAGGACCATACTTTTGATTCGCTTGCATTCATTACCACATTTGAATATTACAAGAACCCAGTTCAAGTAATTCGCGAAGCCGCACGCGTTGGAAAATATGGAATAGCTATGGGAATGATGAACAGAAATTCGACCAAGGTAGTTAGAAGAAGAATACAAGAAGTATTTGGCATGAATCCTTTCTATTTGACCGCGACCTTTTATACACCTGAAAAACTCTCAAAAATTATCGAAGAGGCACTTCAAGGACGCGATTATTCCATTGAATGGACGTGTACAGGCCTACCAAAATGGTTTCCGATCCAACAATGGAGTTTACCCTTAGGGGACTTTTTTGGCTTGTATATCAAATTAAACGACGTAAAATAATGGGTGATAAACTAGGGAAAATAGACCCACATGTATTTGAGCAGTTTATCAGTAATAAATGTGGTTTTAATAGAGAGGAAGTAAGTGTAGGTCCTAATTTCGGTGTTGATGTATCCATAGTAGATTTACCCGGAACTATGGCGATGGCCATGACCAGTGACCCTCTGACCTTACTTCCAAGTCTCGGTTTGGAAGAGTCCGCTTGGCTATCCGTGCAATTAATGGCAAATGACATGGCAACCACGGGATATGCACCTATGTATGGGCAGTTTGTTCTAAATCTTCCGAGTACTTTTTCGAAATCCGATTTTCAAATATATTGGGATTATATCCACAGCTTTTGCTCAAAAATAGGCATTGCCATTACCGGGGGGCATACAGGTTTTATTGAGGGCCAAAATTCTACCATCGCAGGCGGTGGGACATTTGTCAGTATTGCTCCGAAAACTAAAATATTGGTTTCTAAATATGCGAAACCCGGCGATGTGATATTAGTTACCAAATCATGTGCTATTTCTTCGACGGCCATACTTGCTATGTGTTTCCCTGAAACGGTTACTAACAAACTGGGTTCCGAAATACAACAACAGGCATGCGCTACTTTTTATCAAACTTCTTCCCTTGAGGACGCCCTGGCAGCTGTAGGTCAGATCCGTGAACATAATGATGTAACCGCCATGCACGATGTTACGGAAGGAGGTGTCTTAGGTGCAATATATGAATTGGCAACCGCCTCGAACAATGGTGCAATCGTTTATAACGACAAACTACCTATAGGCATTCTACAAAGTGAAGTTTGTAAATTGTTTTCGTTGGATCCACGTTACTGTATTGGAGCAGGTTCGATGATTATCACCTGTAAGGAGGGTAGTGCAAAAAAAGTTATCAATCGTTTGGCCAGGGAAAATATTTTCTGCTCAGAAGTGGGAAAAATAACCCATAGGGAGCAGGGTATTAAACTCGTTACCAATGATGTAGCCAATGATCTATTGTACAATGAGAACGACCCTTACTGGGCGGCCTTTTTCAAAGCACTCAATTCAGGATGGAAATAAGGGGGAAAGCGAAAAGAAACATGGGTTCTGGAATCTATTTGATTGTCGACCCGGCAATGGATGAATCGATTCTCATGAATAAATTAAACTTATGTTTGAGTGAAAAATTAGCCGCTGTTCAAATTTGGGACAATTTTAAAGTCAACCAAAACATAATTGAACTGATCAATAAGATTTGTGAACAATGCCATGCTAAAAATATTCCGGTATTGATAAACAATAGATGGGAACTGCTCAATAATTCCTTATTGGATGGTGTACATTTTGACGATATTCCAAAGGATTATACATCTATAGTAGGAAGCGTAATCCATCCTTTTATTAGTGGACTTACATGCAACAACGATTTAACACATGTAGAATGGGCAAGTAGGAACAAGCTGGATTATATTTCATTCTGTTCCATTTTCCCGTCACAAACGGCCAACAGTTGTGAGATTGTAAATTTTGGAACCATTCATCATGCGTCAAAAAATTACGATTTACCTATTTATTTAGCTGGTGGAATCAAACCTGAAAACCTCCATCGACTAGACGAGTTAAAATATACGGGAATTGCAGTAGTGTCAGGAATTATGAGTAGCGATGTCCCCAACGAATCCATTAAAAAATATGCCCACAAATTAAATAACATATGAAAAAAGAAACAATCGATAAACTTTGTTGTCCGTTTGACAAAGGGGACCTTAGCCTAACAGAAATCACAAAAGATGTAGATGATAATATTTTGGAAGGCTTTTTTGTATGCTCATCCTGCAAAAGGTTTTATCCAATCGTAAAAGGAATACCAATTATGAGTCCTGACGAATTCCGTGAGTTCAAACTTGAACGACCACTAATTGAAAAATGGCACAAACATCTTAAAGGTCAGAAGTTTGAAAACTTTCGTCTAACCGAGCCTGAACAAATAGAAAATTAGATCGAAGTTATTCTTGGAAAGCCCTATTTCAAATAACTTATTGCAGTAGAGTTGAAATCCGTTTAAATTTACATGCTAAAATATCGGGGGTAATACCCCGATATTCAAATCCAAATTATAGGCTCCTTTAATTTAGACGTTGTAAAGGGCCTCGGCGAGTTCTGTCTTTTTATGTCTGCTAAGAGGTACCTGTTTACCAGCTACTTCTACTGTTTTACTATTGTACTTTTCAACTTTTTCCAGATTAACGATATAGGATTTATGTATCCTTAGGAATTTATCCTTCGGTAATTTTTGTTCAAAAGATTTCATTGTGGAAAGGATAACGACATTGCCTTCAATCGTTACCAATTTAATGTAATCGCCGAGAGCTTCGACCCAATTAATGTCGTTCAGAACAACTTTGCGCTGTCTAAGGTTACTTTTAACGAAGATATACTCTTCATCTTCATCCAATTTATTAATCTGCTCATATTTGGCCACGGCCCTTTTTACAGAGGCATCAAATCGAGCTAGGGAAATGGGCTTATAAAGATAATCGGTTACGTTGTAATCGAAAGCCTTGAGCGCATAATCGGGATTACCGGTAATCAAAACTACCTGTGGCGGGTTTTCCAAAGATTCCAAAAGGTCAAAACCACTGATGATGGGCATTTCCACATCGAGAAAAATAAGATCTATGTCATTATTTTTTAGACCGTTTTTTGCTTCAATGGCATTACTGTATTCCGCTACCTTTGCCAAGTTCGGATGATTGTCCACTAATCTGGCCATGGTAGTTCGCTGCATAAACGAATCGTCCACTATTATACATCTCAATTTCATAATCGGAGGGATAAATTGATTAATAAAAAGTTCAAGGTACCCAAATGACATACCTGAGCACAATAAATGATGACAACCCTTTATAATATGTTGTGAAATGATACTTATGGGTAGTTAATTATCCGGTGGCTGTCTATTCAGATACTTGATTTAATTAAATCATTGAAAAAACTAAAAAATTGAATGGTCTAGGGTAATCGATGAATTGTGCTAAATTTGATATTAGATGAACCTATTAAAATGCAAAAACTGTTCGAACATATTAACAAATACACTTCAATTGACAATAATGAGTTTCAGGAGATTGCCAAGTACTTTGATTTGAAAACTGTCAAAAAAAAAGAACTGCTTTACGAACCCGGAAACAAATCCCTGGACCACTATTTTGTTTTAAGCGGGTGTCTACAATTGTATATTATTGATGAAGGGGGAACCGAGCATACTTTACAATTTGCCATAGAGAATTGGTGGATTACGGATTATTTGGCCTATCACAACAATATGCGTTCAGAATGTTATATCCAAGGAGTTAAAGCTTCGACCATACTTCACTTAACACATAATAATGAAAGAGAATTACTTAGACGGTTTCCAAAAATGGAAATTTATTTCAGAAAGATATATCAAACAGCATATGGTGCCTCACTTAATCGGATAAAGTATCTTTTTATTTATTCAAAGGAAGAAATCTATTTTAGGTTTAAAGAGTCCTTTCCTGATTTTGTAAACAATGTACCTCAATATCTAGTGGCAAGCTTTTTAGGCTTATCGCCGGAATACGTAAGCAAATTAAATAAAAAAGATATTTCTTGAACCAGTTCAAGAATATTTATGGCTGAATCCAGGACCTTTGTACCTTAAATGGAATAGCATGAAAAAGTCGATAATAGTAGTAGGGGGAGGTTTTGCTGGCTTGGAATTGATAAAAAGGATCGGAAATTCACCAAAGTACCAAACTATATTGGTAGATGCCAATAATTATAATTTCTTTCCGCCTTTGATCTATCAGGTCTCTACCGGGTTTATGGAACCATCGGCCATTAGTTACCCCTTTAGAAAAATATTGAGGAACTTTAAGAATGTTCGCTTTAGGCTCGGAAGTTTATGGGAAGTGGTTCCCAATGAAAACAAAGTAATGCTGAGCAATGGTGAGTTGCACTATGATATATTGGTTATGGCCACAGGTACTGAAAGTAATTACTTCGGTAATAAGAACATTGAAAAGTATAGTTTACCGATGAAAACCATAAGTGATGCGTTAACTCTTAGAAACACCATTCTTACTAGGCTGGACAGGGCAACAAGACACGATGACAAAGAAGAACGAAAAAAATTATTGACATTTGTTATCGCTGGAGCCGGACCTACAGGAGTTGAACTTTCAGGCATTTTAGCAGAGATGAAGACCTCTATTTTGAAGAAAGATTATCCTGAATTGAGTGAAAGTGATTTGGGAAAAATATATTTAATAGATGGTCAAAGTGCAGTTTTGAATACCATGTCAAAAAACTCGCAAAGCTATACCTACTCCAAGCTAAATGAATTGGGTGTAGAAATAAAGCTGAACTGTTTAGTAAATGATTTTAAGGAAGACATTGTTTTACTGTCCGACGGTACTACAATAGAATCCAAAAATTTAATCTGGGCGGCCGGGGTAACTGCCAAGGCTTTCAATGGTTTTTCCATGGACAGTTTTGGAAAGGGAAAAAGGTTAAAAACCAACTCTTTTAACTTGATCAACGGATACGATAATATTTATGCATTGGGCGATTGTGCGTTGGTCCAAGGAGATATTGGCTATCCTGAAGGCCATCCCCAATTGGCCCAACCCGCAATTCAACAGGCCAAGAACTTGGCCCTTAATTTAGAGAGGGACAAAAGCCCATGGACTCCTTTCAATTACAAGGACAAAGGGTCATTGGCAATTATTGGAAGAAATAAGGCAGTTTTTGATTTGCCAAAGGAAAGGTTTTTTATAAAAGGATTTATAGCCTGGTTAATTTGGATTTTCGTGCATATTATGGGGTTGGTTAATTTTAAAAATAGGTTTCGCACATTGATTAACTGGATCGGGTACTACCTGTATAAGGATCAGTATTTTAGAATGATCATAAAACCAAATGATAAAAAATAATACGTTAAGGACTTATGGAAAAGTATAATCTAATATTAGTTGCATTGTTGTTTTTTTTCGGAAGCTGCAAAATGGACCAATCAAAAAATAGTGCCAAAACTGGACATTTACCAGACCAGTGCATTACCTCGGACACTTTGACGAAACACTTAAAGCCTTTCAAAAAGGAATTGCCTACGATAGGACTTCTGATGTTCAATGGCGTCCTGCAGAGTGAAGTCATTGCCACTTCTGATGTTTTTGCCAAACCAAGTATAGAAGGAAAGCAACTTTTTAATGTAATAACCATTGCTGAAAATGCCGCCCCGATAACATCGGAGGAAGGTATACGGTTTGTTCCTGATTACACCTTTGAGAGCTGCCCACAACTTACGGCCATGTTTGTTCCAAGTGCTTATGACATGTACGCTCAAGTTCATAATGAGAAAATTGTAAGTTTTATAAAGGAAAAAAATAGGGAAACGCTATATACCATAAGCAATTGTGCTGGAGCACAATTGATCGGAAAATCGGGAATTGCAGATGGACATAAAATTGTTACCTGGATCGGAGGGGGTACACAATTGCAGAAGGATTACCCTAATCTAAAGGTACAGAACGACAGTTTGGTGACCTTTGTAGAGGACGGAAAATTCAGCTCCTCCAACGGTAATTTGGCAAGCTACATTTCGGCCTTAAATCTATTGGAGAAAATGTCCGGTCCTGAGCATAGAAAGTTTGTTGAAGATTATCTATATCTTGATCGACTTCAAAATTGGAAAAATTAGGAATCACTTTTGTCTCAATGGACAACAGCATAACCTAATCCATGATCATGCTACCGCGACATAAATATTTGGTCTACGGCAAAGTTATCCAACGGTTTTTCAAAATAGCCCTTGACCAAGGAATGATCTTTAGCGCGCTTACGGTCCATGGAATTGGAAAATGCGGAAACGATATAAATTTCGAACGGGGTAATATTTCCCTGAATTTTTTCCAGTTCCTGCAGAAAGTGCCACCCTGTAAGTACTGGCAAGCCTAAGTCCAATAAAACCTTTTCAGGAAACTCCAATTTACCATCCATACATTCCTTAAGGGCGGCTAAAGCCTCCTGAACGGAATAGTAAGTACTGACCCTATTGTTGGGGTAAGCTTGCCCTATCTTATACTTAATGGCAAATTGTGATACCATATCATCATCAATTATCCACAAGGTTTCTTCTCTCATATTAATCCAAAATAACTTAATATATGTCATCAACAATTAACATCCGGATATAAGATCGGTTTTTACCAAATTAATTTCCGATTTCATTTAATAATCCAAAATAATCCCTGAAATAATAGCTACTTATTTATTTGTCTAAAAATAAGGACTGTCTAGCCTCAACTCAATAGAAATTCGCTGAACTGTTTTAGTATCTGGTTTATTGGTTCATGACAAGTAGATTTTTAAAATGGCACAATTCTAAACTTAAAAATTGTGAAGTCATCCCAAAAAATTAGAGGGGATTTGGGCGCTATATATGGAAAGTCCATGATATTGGAAAGGACCAAAATATGATCTGGAACAAGAATTAGATTATAAGTAATTTGACCAAGTTTAATGCCATTATTTATTCGGTATTTTTTATTTGACCCTTTATTCCCATTAATACTGCAGAACCTTTTCCCTAAAATGCCCTTTACAAGTTTCCATTTATTTAAAATTAACTATTTTGGGTACTATTAGGGAACATGATCAAAGAAAGGTTAGATTGGGACTATGATCTAGAATAGCTGCAAGCTACAACAGATATTTATTTATGGTCTTAAGGCAATATTAAAATGAATTGATTTCTGACATCAGAAACATGTAAAAATCATAAAAATGGACTTTAATAAGGAAATGAATGAAAAGGATAATTCAGACAACACAAATCCATTTGAAGAATTTCTACAAGCTAAAATAACCAATGACATTTACAAACAAGTTTTCAAGTACTCCATTTTTCCAAAAATCATCCATAATATGGACATGCGTATCATTGAGGCGAATGACAGTGCCATCAAAGAATTTGGTTACCCCAAGAATGAACTACTCAGTAAGAAACTAATAGACTTACAATACAAAGTTGATCAAGAGCCTTCAATTGGATTTGGTGGGAACAAGATACCTACGCAAAAGTTATCTGTTGAAAGAACCTTTAAACGTAAGGACGGGTCCGTTTTTTTTGCAGATATCACGCCCTGTATGTATATAATTGAGGATAGGCCGGTAGTACATGTCCACATTCAAAACATCACCGAACGCAAGCAGGCGGAAGAAAAAATGCAGAAGTTAAATACAGCTTTGGAAGAAGAGGTAAGCAAAGCGGAATTGAACGCCAAACAAATTGAAACAAAAAATAGAGAATTGGAAGAGTTGGCCTATGTTGCCGCTCACGATTTGAAAGCTCCTATCACCAATCTCAATGTGTTAATTGAAATGATAAATACGCAAAGTATTCGTGGTGACAAGGATATTGAATTATTCAATAAATTGAAAAATAACATTGAACAAGTTTATAAAAAGGTATTCGCTCTGAACGATGTCATCAATTTTAAAACAACACTAAATGACCAGAAAAAACACCTGGAATTCGAAAAGGTATTTGATGAAGTTAAACAGAGTATTCCTGACCGTCTTAAATCTACAAACGCCAACATCGACGTAGACTTTTCCGAATGCTCTGAAATTGAATATCCACCCTTGCATTTAATAAGTATCCTACAAAATCTGCTAAGCAATTCGATGAAATTCAAAAGCCCGGATCGGTTACTAAAAATCGAAGTAAAAACCATAAAGCGCAACGAAAGTGTTCATCTGCTCATAAAAGATAATGGACTTGGTTTTGACGCTGAAAAACATGGTGAAAAAGTGTTCGGCCTATTCAAACGCTTGCATACCCATGAAGAAGGAGTAGGGGTTGGCCTGTACATTGTTAAATCCATTGTTGAGACACATGGTGGAAAGATCGAAGTCAAAAGCAAACCTAATGAAGGGGCATTGTTCACCATAAATTTAAACAATGAAAAAATGCATAAAATATAATTGATTGAGTTTGATAAGAGATCAAAAATAAATCTGGGTTAATTTAAATATATGCCGATTTAGAATTTGAGCTAAACAATAAAGTATTGAATTTTGAAAAGTAAAATATTAAAATATCTCTCAAAATACACAGAGATTACAGAGCAGTTAGAGAATGCAATAAACGAAAGTGCATATTTCACAAGCTATAAAAAAGGGGATATCCTACTTAAGGAAGGAGATTTTTCAAATGAATGTTATTTCATATTGGAAGGTTGTATTAGAAGCTATTTTGTTAAAGATGGAGAAGAAAAAACTATAGAGTTTTATACTGAGGAAGAAGTTGTTACACCTTCCAATATAGGTAAATCAATGCCTTCCCAATATTTCTTGGAATGTTTGGAAGATACAGTTGTAAATGTAGGCAATCCTGCCTTGGAAAATGAAATGTATCACAAGTATCCACAATTGGAATCCCTATCCAGGGTGATCGCTGAAGTAATATTAACAAAGCAACAAGAATCATACACTGCATTTAAATCTTCTACACCGGAGGAGCGCTATTTACAATTGCTAAAAACAAGGCCCAATTTGCTCCAAAGAGCCTCTCAACATCAAATCGCTAGCTACTTAGGTATAAGACCGGAGTCATTAAGCCGAATTAGAAAAAGATTAATTAACAAATAATTGACTTCTTAACTTAAGTCAACGAGTTAAAATCAACGTCATCATATTTTTGTGCAAATTTTAATAAATAAAAATATGACGAACGTATTCAGAAAAAAATCAATATTCGTTGGTGTATTATTAATTTCAAGCATAGCTGTAGGTATTCTAAGTATAGACCCGGTCATTGATGGGATGGACAACCTTGTGAATATTTCCCACCATTCAAAACCGATACTTATTAGAGCATTCATGCAGTTTATCTTGGCTCTTATTTATGCGAGTATACCTATTATACTTTATTCATTATTTAAGACATTCAATACTGGACTGACAATTGGATTTCTAGTTTTTAGAATTATAACTGTTGTTTTCATTTTAATCGGCTGGATGAGCATACTGCTGCTATTGACCTTGAGTCAGGAATTCATACAAGCTGGAAGTCCTGACTTGCGTTATTTTCATACGTTGGATAACTTGATTCGGTCAGGCAGAGATTTAATAAACCATGTAGCAATGCCTTTAATCCTGAGTGTAGGTAACTTAATGTTCTATTATATTTTGTATCAATCCAAGCTTGTCCCTAGATGGCTTTCAATTTGGGGGATTTTCGCCACTATTTTGAGCAGTGTTTTGGCCAGCATACTGCTTATGTTTGATGTTATAAACATTATTACACCTACCTATATTACATTAACCTTCCCTACGGCTTTGTTGGAATTGATTTTAGCAACTTGGTTGATAGTTAAGGGATTTGATACTAATATTGTAAATTCTATTTCTTAAAAGAGGTGAAAACCAATTATAACATAATCGTATTACTCCTGTTTTCTTTTTGCATTTTTGGGCAAAACGAATTATCACCAGAACAAGTTTTAGAAGACTATACCATTTTCAAAGAAATTATAACAACGGGCCATCCAAGTTTATATGAGTACACTTCAAAGGCGCAGTGGGATAGTATTTTTTACGATTTTGAACAAACACGGATAAAAGATCTAACAGAGTCTAAAGAGCTTTTTAAAGCTATAAATTCAATAGCAAAAAATGCATATGATGGACATTTGGTCATTTATCACCCTAAAATGGATACAGTACCTGCATTATTTCCATTACTTTTAAAAATAATCGATGGAAAACTTTATACGGATACCGATGATTTTGGTATTCCTCTAGGAGCAGAAATAACTTCTATAGAAGGTATAAAAAGTAATATAATTATTCAAGAATTTTTGAAATACGCAGCATCCGATGGGTACAATCCAAACAAAAAGTATAGACAGATAGAGAAGGAATTTGGTATACTCTACTATTATGAATATGGAGAAAAGGAAAGCTTTATCGTCAAGTATTCTATCAACAACAGCGAATTAAGAACAATCGAAATTGTCCCAGAATCATTTGAAAGTTTAGAAAATAGATACCCTAAGAGAAGCTCACATTTTGCAATGTATCACGGAAATACCGATCGCGTAGAACATTTTAAAAATACATTAGCTGAAAAGTGGCCCTTCGTATATTACATGGACTCCATTAAATCCGGTGTACTAACTGTCAATTCTTTCGGTTTAGACCCGAAAGAGTTCAAATCAAGGTTGGTTGATCTCTTTAAAGATATAAAGAAGAAAAGGGTGTCCAATCTTATTTTGGACATTAGGCAAAACATTGGAGGATACAGAATAAACGCAATTAATTTATTCTCTTTTTTAACAGAGAAACCTTTTAAGCAAAGAATATCTGAAAGTACGGTCACAGATACTCTTCCCAAAAAAAAGTATGTGATTCACAGTATGGCCGATTACAATGAGTTTTTTAAAAGATATTTTGCTTCTGCTGAAAAGAAAGTTGGACGTTGGATATTAACAAAAGACCATGCCCAGGAAGAAATGATTCCTTACAAAAAACCATTTAAGGGCAAGGTGTATGTATTAATAGGAGGAAACACTTTTTCTGCCGCTTCGGCTTTTGCGCTGAATGCAAAAAACTGTCAGGAAATTGCACTTGTTGGCAACGAAACAGGAGGAGGGTATTATTTTCATACGGCACAATATTCTGCACTTTATAAATTACCCAATTCAAAAATTATGGTTCGCGTGCCATTTGTAAAAATAGATAAATATGTTCTTGACAAAACCGTCCCTAAGGGTAGTGGAGTACTGCCCGACATAGAAGTTGAACTAACTGTGGAGGACTTAATCGACGGAATTGATAGCCAATTGGATTATATCGTAAAACATTTAATAGAAAAACAAAAAAAAACATGGTAACACTGTACATAATGAATAGGGTTTTCATTGGTCCATTTAAGTTCAAGGCTAATTACAAACACTGTCAAATGCCAGATTTGGCACTTCGCACAAAAGCAAAAGAACAGAATGTAAAAAAAACTGCTGTTAGGTACAGCGGTCATGAAAGTTTTACATTACCATCAATTTGTCAGTTAAGGATGATACCTATTATTTTGAGGCAATGAACAGAATAACTAAAACTATAATTTTAACATTCACCATTCTGGTTTCACTGCAAGGGTGTGGACAGAAACAGGCAACGGATATACAATCCACAAGAATTGCCATATCGGATTATTCCCAAAGTTTTATTTCCTTCGACTCTCCGAATATTGCCTTATCCAATGTTAAAATAATTGATGGAACAGGGAATCCATCCAAAACTTCACAGACTGTTCTGATAGAAAATGGAATAATAGTGGGAATTGGAGATGCCAATGACATTCAAATAGCAGATGATTTTTTTGAACTAAATTTATCTGGCAGGACTATTATCCCAGGCATAATCGGTATGCACAACCACATGAGAATACCTGAATCCGCAATGCTATCTACATCACCTAAACTATATTTAGCAAGTGGTGTGACCACAATCCAAACTTGTGGGACAGGAAATCCCTTTGAAGAGTTAGCTATCGCAAAATCGATAGATAGGGGAGAGCAGCCTGGTCCTGAAATCATTAATTCCGGGCCATATTTCACAGGTCCAGAGGGTAAATCGAATTTCATAAGATTTACCAATGAAAAAATGGTCAGGGATACCATTCGATATTGGGCAAGCAAAGGAGTACAATGGCTGAAGGTTTATAGAAATACCAGGCCACAGGACTTAAAAGTAATAGTTGATGAAGCACATAGGAATAATCTAAAAGTAACAGGTCACCTTTGTGCCACAACTTTTACCGAAGCTGCAGAAATAGGGATCGATGCCATAGAACATGGATTTATACACAGTTATGACCATGGAACAGAAAGGGAAGTTGGAGTTTGCTCTAAAAATAACGACTTTAGAACAAATCTGGACATTGACAGTGATACGGTCAAAGATGTGCAACAAAACCTTATAAACAATGGGGTGGCACTAGGTTCAACACTTGCTATTTTTGAAGCACAAGCTAATGTAATGGCAGATGCCAGAGACCTTGAAGTAATGGCTCCCATTCATAAAGAAGCGTATCACCAGCGTAAATTACGTAAGAAAGAACAGGGTAACGACTGGTATTTTAAACCAGAATGGTTGGTAAAATCAATGGCATACGAACTTCAATTTTTCAGGCAAGGTGGATTGCTGGTAGCAGGTCTTGATCCTGGCCTCCACAATATGCCCGGATTTGGAGATCAAAAAAATTACGAACTATTTATTGAGGCTGGATTCAAGCCAGAGGAAGCCTTACAGGTAATGACCTCTAATGGAGCAAAGCTACTGTCAAGAACTGACATAGGGACAATTGAGAAAGGAAAGTTGGCCAATATTGTAGTTCTCAATGGAGATTTGGAAAGAAACCCCAAAGTAATTCGAGAAGTGGAAATTGTATTTAAAAATGGTATTGGCTTCGATCCAAATAAACTGATTGAATCTGCAAAAGGAAATGTTGGTTCGGAAACAGACAATACTATGGTATATTTTGGCCAAAAAACTCCTTCGAATGAACCAGAACTATTCGCGCCGAATATAATTTCAAAACCTAATAGACATGAGTTCGGCTGTACAATATCGGGTGATGGGAATGAATTCTATTTTGGAGTAGACAATAATGGCGTTACGGAAATTCATTACACGAACTTATTAGAAGGTGTCTGGTCTCCACCCAGTAAACTTTTCGATTCGGCTTCAATAAGCTACAATGATTCAATGTTATCTCCGGATGAGAAAAGATTATATTTTATATCCAATCGTTCACTAAATGAAGATATTACTAAAGATGATATGGATATTTGGTATGTAGAAAGGGAAAACAAACAATCAAACTGGTCTGAGCCAATCAATTTAGGGTTACCGATCAACAGCCCTTTAAATGAGTACTACGCTTCTTTTACAAATGATGGTACACTTTATTTCGCATCTCAAGATAAAACTTTAAATGCCCCAAACTATGCTTATGATATATACCGTTCCAAATATGTTAACGGAAAATTCGTCAAACCTGAATTACTATCCGAATCAATTAATACCAATAGATACGAAGCGGATGTATTTATTGCACCTGATGAGTCGTATATGATATTTTGTTCCATTCGTAAAATCGGGAAAGGTCAAGGTGATTTATATATTAGTTTCAAAGATAAAGACGGGAAATGGAGCGATGCAGTTAATATGGGAAACGCAATTAATACGGAAAAGCATGAACTTTGTCCTTTTGTAACTAAGGACGGAAAGTATCTCTTTTATACAAGTAATAATGATATTTATTGGGTAAGTACGAAAATTTTGGATAATTATAGGGAATAATTTGGGATGGAAAGAAATTCAGTTCATAATGGCCCAAAGGGAAAAATGAATTAACTTATAGTTACCTGTTTAGATGGCTGCATAGCCAAGTCAAATGATGCCCGTGGAATGCAAAAGTTAGTTGATAAAGAAGGAGAATATTACGGTTGAGCAGTAATCTTCGCAACCATTTGTACTATTGTTTTTGATCTAAAGATCTATGATTACTAGTAAAAGGAGAATTGAAATTTTACCTTAATGGCCAAGATGCCCAAATCGAGATAATATTTCCATCGGTTGTATAAAAGCATTTATGAAGTATATAGAAATTAATCCCGAGAAACACCTTCAAAGCAAAATTCACAACTTCTGGGAGTTAAAAGGAGATGCCACGAGCCATAGTTGGGAACGTATTTTCCCTGATGGTTGCCCAGGCTTAATCATAAACCTTGGTGACAGATGCCTAACCGATAATGGAGCTACAACCATGGATCACGGTAAAACCTATGTGGTTGGTGCCATGACTTCTTTTAAAGAAAGTTATATAGACGAAAACACACACTTGATAGGCGTCTGTTTTAAACCTACCACCTTTGCATCTTTTTTCTCTTATGCTTCTCTAAGCGAAATAAAAAATAGCACGGTTCAATTTGACCACAATTTATCTTTTGACCAAGACTATTTTTTCAATGGTAACTACATTGACTATTTAAACCAGTTTTTCAATGCCAAGGTATGTAGCAAGTCAATAAGGTTAGGCACGATTGTAGAAGCTGTACAGGCTTCTAAAGGACTATTAACAATAGATGAGTTGTCTAAACAAAACAGTATTTCAACAAGGCAACTAGAAAGACTATTCAAAGATTTTATAGGGTTAACACCAAAAGAATATTCCAACATCATTCGGATTCAACAAGCATTAGCCTTAATAGCATCAAATAATAACCATAAAGCTTTATTGGATATTGCTTTTGAATGTGGATTTTATGACCACTCCCACCTCACCAATGCCATTAAACAACATACGGGATTTGTACCCTCCGAACTTTAAAATGTCGTTTTTTTCCAAAGCATAGCCTTTGATAACCTCCTACTTTTGTAGAAAAATATAATCCTATATCCAATGAGAAAGATAAAACTATTTATCGCTACTAGTTTAGACGGGTTTATAGCCCAGCCAAATGATGACCTAAGTTTCCTAAAACTTGTCGAAAAGGAAGAGGAAGATTATGGTTACGCAGCATTTACATCAACTATTGATACTATTATTATCGGCCGCAAAACCTATGATTATGTAGTAAAGGAAATTGGTGCTTCGCATTACGACAATGGCGAAAGAGATGTCTATGTCATTACACGCACAGAACGTCCCGATAATGGAAGAATCAAATTTCATACAGGTAACCTGAAAGAATTGGTCACCAAACTTAAAAGTGAAGAAGGAAAAGATATTTATTGTGATGGTGGTGCTGAAGTGGTTAACGAACTATTTAAAAATGACCTCATAGATGAACTTACTATTTCCATTGTGCCCATTCTAGTTGGCAATGGTACAAGACTATTTAAGGAAGGTAGACCAGAGCAACTTCTGGAATTTGTAAGTGCCAAAACATTTGAAACAGGGTTAACTCAGTTGTATTACAAGCGAAAAACAAGGTATTAACTACAAGTCTACTAAGGCCTTAATAGAGTCTTAACAAAGTACTTGAAATTGACGTAATAACTTTTTAAACCTCAATAGAAATATGGAAAATCAATTCGGAAAAACCAAAGACGTAGGATTTCAATTCGGAATAAGGAAAACATTTCCTGTTTCAACTAAAAGGGTTTGGGACTTTTTGTTCTCCAAAAAAGGAATAAATATTTGGTTGGGTCAATTGAAAAATGAACTTCAAATTATAAAGGATTACGAAACTGAAAATGGCATAACAGGACTTATCCGTGTTTTTGAAGCAAATTCACATATTCGCTTGAATTGGAAATCCACACATTGGGAAAATACGTCAACCGTTCAAATTAGAGTTATTGGAAATCAGACAAAGACAACCATAGCCAATCATCAAGAAAAATTATTAGATGCAGAACAGAGAGCTGAAATGAAAGTTTATTGGAATAAAATAATGAAGGAAATTGGAACTGAACTATTGCGATATAGATAATAAAGTAATCAACAAATTTAACTATAAGGACTTAAACAAGTGGCCTCATTATATACGGTGTGTTCATTCTTGTTTTTATAAAACAAGATTCTTTCTTTAAAGAATAAAGATTAAAACACCTTTTTGCGATTCTCGTACGCAAAATCATTTGAAAATGGTTTGGTGCGATTGAAGTAGTCAAAAATAAACCCTAATACATTCAAAAAATTTTTGCGTAGTTAAATGGCTTCATATATATTTGTAGTCAAATAACTTCATAATGAAATTAAGAAGAGACATATTTCAAGCAATTTCAGACCCAACAAGACGAGCGATATTAGTATTGCTCACTTCTCAAGCAATGACAGCAGGAGCAATTGCCGAAAACTTTGATGCAGCGAGACCTACCATTTCAAAACATATACAAATTTTGAACGAATGCGATCTTGTAGAAGCCAACCAACAAGGTCGGGAAATCTACTACGAACTGAAAGTCGAAAAAATGAAAGAAATCGATAAATGGTTGGAACAGTTCAGAAAGATTTGGGAAAACCGTTTTGGCCAACTTGACGATTTATTAGCAACACTTAAAAACAAAAAAAATGAAAAATAATTTGCAATTCGACTTCATTGTCGATAAAGAAAAAAACACGCTATCCATTGTTCGTGAGTTCAACGCAGAAAGACAATTGGTTTGGGACTGCTACACCAAACAAGAACTGTTAGACCAATGGTTTGCACCAAAACCATTTACAACCAAGACCAAATCAATGGATTTTAGCAATGGCGGACATTGGCACTACGCAATGGTTGACCCTGAAGGAACGGAGTATTGGGGTTACACGGAATATCACGATATAAATCCCATTGATTATTATCGTACAATCGATGCATTTTGTGATAGTGAAGCTAAAATCAATGAAGACCTTCCAAGAGCAAAATGGCTTGTGACTTTTAACGATAAAGGCGATAATTCTACGGTTACCACTGTTGTTACCTATGATTCACTAAATGACCTCGAAACAATTATAAATATGGGAATGGAAGAAGGAATGATAGCAACGCTTGAGAAATTAGATGAACTACTGGCAACCTTAAAGAAATAAGATGATGAAAAAAAGTAAAATCATTTATTTGAAAGTAGCTATGATGCCTCTAGGAACATTAAAAAATAATTAGAATGAAAAGTAGTCTATTATTCAATTTTTCGGTAAATAAGGAAAATAAAACCATTAATATTCAGCGAGAGTTTAATGCAGAACTTGAATTGGTATGGAAAGCTTGGACAGAAGCTGAATTATTAAATCAATGGTGGGCACCCAAACCATACCATATAGAAACAAAGAGTTTGGATTTAAAAGTGGGCGGAATGTGGCTTTATACAATGGTAAGCCCCGAAAATGAAAAAACATGGTGCAAGGCAGATTATAAAGAGATTGAACCAAATAAGTTATTGTCTTGGCTAGATGCGTTCTGTGATGAAAATGGGATTGAGAACACATTAAAACCACGTTCGCTATGGACAAATCTTTTCACCGAAAAAAATGG
>TARA_R100001369_G_scaffold77900_1_pt1 | contig 18648 bp, 10 predicted proteins | sample TARA_R100001369 | Tara Oceans TARA_R100001369 (sample SAMEA2621528) | marine metagenome | biome: marine biome (ENVO:00000447); feature: surface water layer (ENVO:00002042); material: "saline water (ENVO:00002010), including plankton (ENVO:xxxxxxxx)" | depth 5 m | reverse complement strand
TTTTTCCCAAGACCTTGCGCAATATGTGGGTAGTGGTTACTGTTTTTAATCCCTTGATCGCATTTTTGGCCCTTGCTATTATTCCGCTACATATAATTGAATCCAATCAAGACGCTCTTCTTTCCCACATGGCCAGTATATCAGGGGGTAATTGGCTCTCCATTCTTGTGGGCATAGATGCAGCATTGGTATTGAGCGGAGCTGTACTTACGTCATTTGTTGGAGTTGGGGGACTTATGGAGCGCATGGCCCTGGACCGGATTCTTCCCAAATTTTTATTGAAGAAAAATAAGTCGGGCAGTTCCTATCTGATCTATTCGCTTTTCTTTATACTTTGTGTATCCATACTATTGGCCACAAAAGGTAATTTGGCAAAATTGGCCGGAGTTTACACCATAGCCTTCTTATCGGTAATGGTATTGTTCGGGTTGGGAAATATGATGCTTAAAATAAATAGGGCCAAACTACCACGGCCGGAAAGATCAAGTTGGTTGGGCCTAGCGGTGGCCATCTTGGCGGTGATGGTAGCAATGGCTGGGAACATTTTATTAAATCCCTCTTATTTGGCCATATTTACAGAGTATTTAATCCCAACGCTCATCGTTATATTTTTCATGTTGTACCGGACTTATATTTTTAGAGGTTTTCTTGATATTCTGAGCTATATATTTCCAGAAAGGGGACAACTTTTTAAAACTTTGAATCTACATACCAAGAAATTACTTGCGGCAATAAATAGACAACAGTTTGTTTTTTTTACTAATCATGATGACGTGGCCACCTTAAATAAGGTGATGCTTTACATTAAAAATAATGAGCCCACTAGAATCCTTAAAATTGTTGCCGTAGTGAATGAAGAACATACTGTTACGCCCAATTTAAAAAAGGATATAGAGGTTTTGAATAGGGCCTATCCAGACATTCATATCCACTTTATTGAGGAAGAGGGAGTGTTTGGTCCAGAAAAAATAAAGGAACTTTCGAAACGATGGGGAATCCCTACCAATTTTATGTTTATTGGCTCCCCAGGCGATAAATTTCCCTATAAAATCCAGGAATTGGGAGATGTTAGACTCATTATCTAAGGCTAACGCTTTTAAAGTTATGATAATTATAACTTTTGTATTTCCTTGTTTTTGTAAATTTATGAGCGGCTTACGTAATTGGGTAAAATCTAGGTTTGCAAAATATGTAGGTCAATTAATTATTGTTAATTAAAAAATATTATGAGTATTCTGTCAGAAAATGTAATTCCCGGCAATCACGGAAAAGTTTTTGGAACCAATGCCAAGGAGGCCAATGATCTTGGGAGGATTAAGGAGAATCTATTAAAGATTGAAGGTGTAAAAAATGTAATTTTTAGTGATGACTTCCCTGTTGAGTTCACGGTACATACCACTAAAATGGTTGAAATAAAAGAGATTGAAAAGATGGTTAAGGGTCTAGGGTTTCATGCCATACCGAAGGGGCTGTTTGCTTTATAAGGGATTAACTAAATTTCATTTTTAGTTTTTACCTTAGGGTGTTCCTTTTCTGACGATATTTCCTGTTCAATTTTGTCCAGCCCAAAATCAATATATAATTTTATAATGGCCGCTACAGACCAAGCTTGATGAATACAACCTTTTCCCTCTTGCGGGTCGCTACCATTAAAAATCTCGGAAATGCAATGAATGCCATTATCCTTATAAAAATGTTCGCGTAAAGGCTCCAATTCCAGCATTACTTTTTTCTTATTTTCTGGGGAAGTGCCGTAGATTTTGAAATAGGCCTGAAAATATTCATGAAGTAGAAAAGGCCATACCGTTCCTTGGTGGTAGGCATGGTCCCGTGACCATTGGTTACCCTCATAGTTAGGTTTATATTCAGGGCTATCAGGATCCAAGGTTCGAAGTCCATAGGGGGTATAAAGTTTATTTTCCACAGCCTCAAAAATGGTCTTTTGTTGTTCGTTGTCCAAAACGCCAAAAGGCAGACTAAGACAGTAAATTTGATTGGGACGCAGGGTATCGTCCTGTGAGATCCCAGGGATGATCACATCAAATAAGGTCCCTTGTGGGTTGGTAAAAAACTTGGTAAAATTGGATTCAAACTTGGCAATTAATTCGAGGTAACGGGATTCCATTTCAACTTCAAGAATTTCACAGAAATTTTCGTAAATCTTAAGGGCATTATACCAAAGCGCATTGACTTCCACAGGGCAGCCAATTCTTGGGGTAATAACTTTGCCACCTACAATGGCGTCCATCCATGTTAGCTGTACCTTGCATTCCCCACCGTAGATAAATCCTTCCTTCGTAATGTGAATATTATAGCGGGCACCCGCAATATGCTGGTCCAATATATTCTTTAATATTTCAATATGATCCTTTAAGAATGCAATATCCTCGAATTTTTTTTGGTAGTCATAGCTGGCCACGAAAAGCCAAAGCGTGGCGTCCATGGTATTGTAATGAACCGGGTCTTTGGAGTGATCTGGAAATCTGTCTGGAATCATCCCCTGATCCACACTTTTAAAAAAAGTATTCAAAATGGATTTGGACAGCTCCTTTTTGCCCGTGGCTATGGTTAGTCCGCGCATTGCGATCATAGTGTCCCTTCCCCAATCTGTAAACCAATGATAGCCGGCAATGATGGACATGCTATGGGTAGACTTTCTTTGGACCATAAATTGGTCTCCAGATATCATAAGATCCTTAAAGAATCCAGATGGGAACTTATCTTTGTCAAGGTCATTTTTTTTACCTTCTAAGGATAGGATTTCTTTAATTCCTTTCCCGACTATTTCCTCCTCTATGGTAAAGTACAGCGTAAGTTCTTCCCCTGGCTGCAGCTCATGTACTAGATATCCAATCCTGTAATAATCGCAAACCGAACCTAGGCCTCGGGCCTTACCCTTGGAAAGGATGATATTCTTGAACCAGCATCGGGCCTCAAAATAATGTCCAGCTGTCCATCCAGTAAAAACTGGATTACTTCCGTATTTGGGGTAGGTTCTTAAGTGGTCATTATTGAACTCGGTAAAAAAATTATAGCATGAAGCCTCGTGAAAAGTGGTGTGAAAATCATTGTAGGCATACAAAGGATGCAATTCCAGGACCAATGCCCTCTTTCCACTGTTGGTATAGGTAAGTACCGTGGTGTTGGATCCAGATATCATTTGTACGGTTTTACCTAATTCCCAATCACTATCGGCAAATCTCCAGGTAGGAGAGGCGTCAACATCAAAATTCTTTAAATATTTTCCTCCATCAGGAAATACCACTTTGGGATATTGATTGGTGGAAATATTATGATAATGGCCATCTATTAGAACGCGTTCTTCAATTTTAGCCACAACCACGGTGCGGTCTGTAGGTGGCTCAAGGGCAGCGACCAATAGACCGTGGTACTGTCTTGTGTTGGCACCGTTAACAGCACCTGAGGCATAACCTCCCAATCCGTTGGTAGTCAACCATTCCTTTTTAAATAAATTTTCCAAATTACAATTATATTTCTTCCATTAAATTTACTACCAAAGCGGTCCATCCGGTTTGATGTGAAGCTCCAACACCTCTACCACTGTCCCCGTGAAAATACTCATAAAATAGTATAAGGTCCTTAAAATGTGGATCCCGGTATTTTGTTTCGTGTAATTGGTGAATGGGTCTGTTGCCGTTCGCATCCTTTTCAAAAAGTAGAATCAGTCTTTTCCCAATTTCATCACTAATATCCTTTAAATTCATCATATTGCCATTACCTGTTGGATAAGAAAATTTCAACTTATTTCCGTAGTAGCTATGATATTCCCTTAAGGAATTGATGAACAAATAGTTCATGGGCATCCAAATAGGGCCCCTCCAGTTGGAGTTTCCTCCAAAAAGTCCAGTGGTGGACTCCGCAGGTTCATAATTTATCCCATAGGTTTTTCCATCTAACTGAATGGTGTAAGGGTTTTCGTGAACTTTGGATAAGGACCTTATACCATAATTGGAAAGAAATTCCTTTTCGTCTAAAATGCTTCCTATCAGTTTTTGCAAACGCTCTTTTGGCACCAATGATAATAATACATCCTTATCTTCGAAGTACTCCTCCATTACCTGATATTTTGCGTTCTCTATGCGGTGTCTACGAAACCATTCCATACTTTTTCTAAACCGTGGAAGTTTGTCCAAGTATTCTTTTTTGATATTCAATACCGCCGTAAGGGATAACAATCCTGAAATGGAGCGCACCTTAATAGGTGTGGAATCGCCATTTGGAAACACCAACTTGTCATAGAAAAATCCGTCATTCTCATCCCAAGAACCATTATAATCCTGACTAATATTGTTCAAAGCTTCTGCAATAAAAACAAAATGCCCGAAATATTTCATGGTCATATCCTCAAAAGATTTGTCTTCAAGGGCTATTTCCAAAGCCATTTCCAACATGTTTAAGCAATACAATGCCATCCATGAGGTTCCATCCACCTGTTCCAAGACACCTCCTCCTGGAATATCCCGACTACGATCAAAGACCCCAATATTGTCCAGGCCTAAAAATCCACCCTCAAAAACGTTGTTTTCAAGACTATCTTCCCTGTTCACCCACCAGGTGAAATTTAGGGCCAATTTATTGAACATCCGTTTTAAGAATACAAGGTCCCCTTTACCGGTCTTCTTTTTCTCCATTTGATAAACCTGTAGGGAGGCCCAAGCCTGTACGGGTGGATTAACATCGCTGAAATTCCACTCATATGCCGGTATCTGTCCGTTAGGTGCCATATACCATTCTTTGGTAAACAACAACAGTTGATCTTTGGCGAAACTGGAATCTACCAACGCCAAGCCAACACAATGGAATGCGGTATCCCAGGCTGCGAACCAGGGGTATTCCCATTTGTCCGGCATAGCAAGGATATCGTGGTTCCTCAGTGTTTTCCATTCCTTGTTTCTGCCGTTAAATCTACTTTTTGGCGGGGGCATCTCCTTATGGTCGCCGTTCAACCATCTCTCCACTTCGTAATTGTAATATTGTTTGGACCATAATAGACCGGCAATAGCCTGTTTCTGTATTTCTTTGGTTTCTTTAGAGGCCGATTTAAATGTGGCATCCAGAAATTCCTGCGATTCTTGGATTCTTTTAGTAAAAGCAGTTTCGTAACCCTTATCGAAGGGGGATTCCAAGGAGGAGGCGGTCAATCTCAATTTAATCGTTTTTGTTTCCCCGCCCTTAAGGTTCATCTCATACAAAGGTGCGAATTTGGTGCCCTGGGTATTTTTGGAAATTATGGAATAATCGTTGTTCACCACAGAGTTGTGAAAAAGATCCTTTTTAAAGGGATGGTCGTTGGGCTGTGCATAAACCTTTTCCATATTGGTCTCGTTCTCGGTAAACAGCAGTCGGCTTGGCTCTTCAAAATATAGGTTGTATTTGCCAACATAAATATGGTCTATGGAGACAAAGGTCTGGTCTTTAAGGATCTGTTTTTTTATGATGGGTTTTTCTGGCATACCTACGAAGCTCCACAGATTTCTGGTCCAAAGGGTAGGTAACACATGGAGGGGAGCAGACTTTGAACTTCTGTTGACAATGGAAATCTTTATAAGAATGTCTTCATTATCCGCCTTGGCGTATTCGGTTATGACATCGAAATATTCATTGTTATCTAAGATGCCGGTATCCAAAAGCTCATATTCAAATTCGTTCTTTCCCCGCCTCCTGTTTTCTTCCACTAATTGTACATAGGGAAATTCGTTTTGTGGATATTTGTACAAATGCTTCATATAGGAATGAGTAGGGGTATTCTCCAAATAATAATAGAGCTCCTTAACATCTTCCCCGTGATTCCCTTGAGGCCCTGTTAGGCCAAAAAGTCGCTCCTTCAGAATTGGGTCCTTACCGTTCCACAGGGCTATTCCAAAGCATATATTGCTATATCGGTCAGATATACCTGCAATTCCGTCTTCTCCCCATCTATAAGCCCTACTGCGTGAATCTTCATGGGAAAAGTAGTTCCAGGCATCTCCATCCGGACTGTAATCTTCCCTAACCGTGCCCCATTGCCGCTCACTCAAATAGGGCCCCCATTTATGCCAATCCTTCGTTTTCGATCGGGAATCGTCCAATCGTTTTTGTTCCTGAGCTGTTCTTTCTTTAGTCATTCCGTAATATCAAAAAAAGGTTATGCGGTTGATTAGCGTCGTGCGCATCCGGTACCTTTGAATTCTATAATTAAAGATAGGATATGTTTAACACATATTTAACCTGTCAACAGTTTAAATGATAACTTGGATGGCATTTTTTTTGAGGCTAATGATAAACAAATGGAGGCTTAATTAAAATCTTTTGAGATGAAAAAAATTGTGTTCACCCTGCTGTTTTGTTTGTTCCTAGCCGTATCCCATGCGCAGGACGACCGAATCAAATCCAAGGTTGATTTGGCGGAAGAAAATAAGGACAGTATTTCTGTAGATAAACCGAAAATTAGCTGGAAGGTTAATAAGAAATATGATGAGGTAGGTAATGTTATAGGATATGACTCCATATATTCCTATTCTTACGACAGTTTCAAGAACTTGCCCAAGGACATGGATTTGGATAGTATTATGGAGTCTATGAAGTTTTTATCGCATGATAATTTATCCTCTTTTATGAAGGACCATAATTTGGGGCAGTTTATGGATATCGATTCCCTGCTGAACGGCAACCAATATTTTAATGATTTCTTTGAAAGACAGCGCGGCAATAACTTTTCGGACATGCGAGAACTGTTTCAACAAATGGATTCCCTTCAGAATTTGATGATGGAAAGGCATCGGAGTTTTAAACCGGAAGCTATTGAAGAAAAGTCTAAAATGTAGGCAAATAACCCTTTTGCAGAAACCTAATAAATACAATAGATCTTTCGTTGTAAGATAAATTAACTTGTTGCAATTTTGGATATTGCAGAATTTTTAACATTAATTGTGCTATTCTGCAAAAATGTACATTGTACGTTTCCAAATAAATCTCTATCTTGACCAACCAATTTTAATGTAAAACAGAAATAACTAAACAAACAAGTAACACCATGACCAATATTAAAAACAGTAGAAGGGATTTTGTTAAGAGCAGTGCTCTAGTAACAGGAGCATTGATTTTACCTACCATGCAGATGGATGCTATGGTAAATGTAGCTAACGACAAGAAATTGAAGATAGCCTTAATTGGTTGTGGTGGTCGTGGTACAGGTGCGGCACAACAGGCCTTAAAAGCGGATCCCAATGTTGAATTGGTGGCTATGGCCGATGCTTTCGAGGACAGGTTGCAGGGAAGTCTAATGAATTTGCAGAAGGAGTTTAAGGATACCAAGAAGGTAAATGTTCCCAAGGCCAATCAGTTTGTTGGCTTTGATGGTGCTGAAAAGGCTATAAACATGGCCGATGTAGTAATTTTGGCTACTCCTCCAGGATTTAGACCACAGCATTTTGAATATGCCGTTAATGCAGGAAAGCATGTATTTATGGAGAAGCCAGTGGCTACAGACGTACCAGGTGTAAGAAAGGTTTTGGCAGCGGCGCAAGTGGCAAAGGAAAAGAAATTAAACGTAGTGGTTGGTCTTCAAAGACATTATCAGGACAACTATTTGGCGGGAATAAAACATATTAAGGATAATAAGATAGGAAAGATAGTTTCTGGGCAGGTGTATTGGAACAGTGGTGGTGTATGGGTAAGGGAAAGACAGCCTGGACAGTCCGAGCTGGAATACCAGATGCGTAATTGGTATTATTTTAACTGGTTATGCGGAGACCATATTTTGGAACAGCACATCCACAATATCGATGTTGCCAACTGGTTCATTGGAGAATACCCAGTGTCGGCACAAGGATTTGGTGGAAGACAAGTAAGGACAGGAAAGGACCACGGTGAAATTTTTGATCATCACTTTGTAGAATATACCTATCCAAGTGGTGCGGTAATCGCCAGTCAGTGTCGCCATATGCCGGAAACCATGAGTAGGGTAGCGGAATCATTCCAAGGAACCAAGGGTACTATTGAGACTTATGGGGACAATACCTTTATTAAGGATTATGATGGAGGAGAAATTTTTACCCATCGTGGAAAGGACGATCCAAATCCTTACCAAGTAGAGCATATTAAGCTTTTCGAATCTATCAGGAACAAGGGAGTTATTACGGATGCGGAGAACGGCGCCATGAGTACTATGAGTGCCATTATTGGTAGAATGGCTACTTATTCTGGACAGGTAATTAAATGGGAGGAAGCAATGACTTCCAACATTGACTTGGCTCCCGACAATTTAACATGGGATTCACCAGCACCGGTGCAGCCTAATGCCGATGGTACCTATAATATTCCTACTCCAGGAAAGACGGTTGTGATTTAAGTATTTAAATACTGTAATAATTAATCCCAAACTTTCTATGAACTTAGAAAGTTTGGGATTTTTTTGTTGGTTTCTTTGGTTTTAATTGAAGAACCAATTGTATTTAAACAAGGCTAATCTTCAATACTTTTTTATTAACTGTTTTGGCCCTGATATTCTTAAGTGTCTTTTTCCTGTTGTTTTCCACATCAATGACTACAACGGTATATTTTTCATGATCGAAGACTTTAGGAGCAAAGGTGTTCGTTGCAATACGAATGGAATATACTAGCTGATCCTTGTTGTCATAAATTGAAATAACCGGTTTGCTTGTATCCAAAACCTTTATGGTGGGCAACCAGGCTACAGCCTTTTTGGCAAAATTGTCCTCTTGTTTAATAGTGATGGGCCACCCGGGAAATTGTTCATTTTTGGTACTACCAGGGTCGGCATATCTGGGCCAACAGGCCGTGGTTATGGTTCTTTCTTTTTTGTTGAAGGTCACCAATCCATAACCCGTTGCCCTATTGTGTATAATGGCCGGCTCAACCCCGGTATTGAACGGATTGCCCACTGCATGCACGGATATTTTATTTCCGAATCCGTCTTCATGGTCTCCAACATAGGCAGGGTTTTCATAGGTATGTACATCGCTTTTCACTTCCGGCCAGAATCTACGTGGCCAAATATTGTTCAAGGCTGGACCGGCAAAAGCATAACCACTGTCTCCATGTTCATCCGTACCATATTGGATAAAACTACCCAAATGCTGATCTCCAGCTATGTGAAAGGCAAAACATTTTCGAATGGACTCCACTGCCTTATCCCTTTTATTCGCCGGCCAACCGTTGGAATCCATATCTACGGTAGGGGCATCCCCAACTACGTATTCTCCCTTTTCAGGAATAGGCAAGGTGGGTACAACATCATCGTTAAGTGCCGTTTTTGGTAAGGTGGCCACAGTGGCAAAATTAGTCTGGGATAACACTACTTTCATCTCTACTCCATTGTTCCAGTCTTGGGTCCAATGATCAATAAAATCGTGTTGCCGCTGCCCCAAAAGCACTGCATCCAGATCCTTGTGTTTTTTTATATCAAATTTCTTGTTTTGAATCCATCCATTTCTAACCTGGGCTTCCGGTGGTAAAACATGCTTGGGTGCCGATTTAAATTTTCGGTCCTCCAAGATGGCAAAACTAAGTCCAGCATAGTTCCAAGTCGTATAATAAACGCCGATATTCTGTTGTACGGGGGTAGGGTCGTAGGGATCTGGTAAATGGCTGGTTTGGGTAAATTGTACCATGTTGACCCATTCGGAAGGCATTTTATATCCGCCCGAATCCTGTGCCAACATTCCATGGCCTTCAGTGGTATCGGCCTTTTTTCCGCCCTCGCCCCATACATTGCCATGATATACATCATGATCATCTGGGATAATGGCGCAGGGTTTGTGCCTAAACAATTCCCGGTAAGACCAACCGAACATCATCCATTTTCGCAGGTAATCCAGACATAGATTGTCCAGATCGCCACTTCGTTCTGCACCGTATCCACCGGTACCCTCGTAAAATTGATCACCTAGGAAGAGAACAATATCGGGATTTAATTTGGACACATTTTCGTAAACGTCGTTATCAGGAAACCCATAGTGGAAGTTACAGCTAAATACAGCGGCGGAAACCGATTCCTTGTCCATTGGTTCTTGGGCTATGGTACCGTCATAGGTGTATTGGTGGGTTTCATTTTTTAAAGGAATCTCTACCAGAATACGGTATGGGACATCCGTGTTGGAAGTCCAGTTTTCAACAACGAAGTTAATTGCTCTTCCTATATGTTCCAACTTGGTATTATTGGCGGTTTTCCAAATTCCTTGCTCCTTGAATTGCAGCATAATGGTATGACCTTCAATTTCTTCAATAGGAGCTAATTGTGCTGTCAGTTTTAACTTTTGGTCATGAAGGGTGTATTGGGCAAAGCAAATGGGTCCGTATAGTTGGTCTTTGTTTGAAATAAGATTATCCGCAGATATATTCCAATTGGAAAACGAGGCAGAAGGTTGGGATGCGTGGGACTTAGCCGTTTTTATATCGGCGAGCAGGGCAAAATTGCCAATAACACTGGTACTATCAATGGCTATATTTTCTTGTGCATGGATTGGTTGATCGGTTATGGAATCCAGTATCAAAACCTTTAAAAGGTATTGGTTTTCGGAAGGGTAAAGCTCCACAACCAAGCTGTAATTATTAGGAATTTGTGAAATTTTGGTATCAAAGGTTTCATCTCCTACCTGTAGGGTACCACTAGGGTTTAGTCCTATATCGAGCCCTTTGCCAAAAACTGCAGCGGATCGGTAATCCTCAAAGGGACCTTTACATCCCAGTCGTATTCCCAAACAACCTTTATCGGTAGGTGATATATTATTATTTAATAAGTTTATTTCCACGCTTACCTTTAATGGTGATAGGTAATCCGTTTTTTGAACGGTCAATAATTGTAGGTTTCTATTTTCAGCACTAATGCTGCAAACGACCGTCCCATTTTTAAGTCGCCAATCCTGCAATCGGTTTCCCCAGTATTCGGGACCTACCCATTTCATATCTGGCCAGTTGTGCCAATTGCTCTTAAATTGTATTGTTTCAAGTATTTTATTTTGGCCAACTAATCCAAAAGGGAATGCCGAGGCGGAAAAGCTGGGCAATAGGGTTCCGAGCGCTATGGTCTTGATGTATTTTCTTCTGTTCATGCTGTTTTTATTCAGTTGGTATCAATGCATTATTATTGCATCCTAGGCTAAAAATAAATAAAAAAATGGTTTGAAATGGGAACCAAAGTTGCGCCAAAACAAACCATTTTAAGGTATACCAAACTAGTTTATATTATTCCTTTATCTTGGTATATGGTATTTTCATTTTTATCTCCCAGGTACCGGAATCATTTATTTTGATTCCCCAGCGTATATAGGCCCTATTTCTAATTTCTCCAGTGTCTGGATCTATATAAGGTGTCCAATCTTTAGGTCCATTATCCGCTTCAAAGGCTGCAGTGTCCACTGTAAAGGCATCATCTGTGGTCAGGTAATACATTAAATAAGAATTGGTCCCTGTAGCATACGTTCTTCCGTACTGAGGGAACGGTGGTGCAGGTAGTGAGAATGTTGAACCAGTTGCATCAACTTCCGTATCTACAGAATTGTCATGATAGTTTTGCAAGAAGGTTGACCCGGATGGATAGAAAACCACCTTTTCTGGATTTAATGGTTTATCATAACTGTCCGCGATGATCATTTTCACTTTAACCCCCAAAGCTGGTTCTTCACTTACCTTGGTTACAGTGATATAAGGATGGGTACCATCCAAAACACTGGGAACACCATCATCAAAATCGTTCATAATGGTGGAGGTATAGGCAATGTCATAAGCGCCACCACCTTTGCCCAATTGGAGTCTTGAACGCATTTCTGTTGGGAATTCAACCGGTTGAAAATCATCCAATTTTACTATTACAAAGTCATCCAATTGACGCTCACCCCTTACGTTGCTAGCTTTAACGTTTACCTTGTAAATGTTATTATTTGTTACAAACTTACTCGCTTGGGTAAAGGCCAACTGTCCACTCACTTCATTGATCATAATAGTTGGATAATCCCCCAGTTCCAACTTTTCTTCCACTAATGCCAAGGTAGTATCGGTTTCGGCATTAAAGGCGGATTTCCAAGTTAAAAGTTCATATTCGTCGAACAAATCGTTGGTAGGGTTGCCCTCGGCATCCGTGATACTAGTAATCTCCCATTTTAAAGGGTAGGTTGATCCTTCTATGGCTGGAGCGGCCCCAACTTTAAACACCCCACGTGGAACGGCAATAGTGTCTTCCAGAGCGTGGATATTGTCACTGATATAACCCACTTCGGGTGGCTGACAAGATGCAACCATTACGATAATGATCAGTATGGAATATAATATATTTTTCATCTTTTTGTTTTTATGGTTTTTATTAGTCCCTTTCGAAATTGAATAAAGTATGGTTTCCTTGTAGGACATGAATAACGCCATTGGTAGAGATTAAATTTGAAGTTTTTACCACCACCTTATCATCATCATCTATGTTGTCCCATTCGTCCCAGTCATCACCTTGTTTATAGGTGAAATAAACATATTCGGGTTTGGAATCCAATTCATTATTATATTGATCTGTTGGTTCCAAGGAAATTCTTTTTTCTTCACCATTTACAGCAGTATAGATTTTTCCTTGGTCCTTGGTCATGTTCTCCCTTCTTATTTTTCCGGAAAAAATATAACCTCCCATATATTTGGTAAGGGTATCCAAAGGAATATCGTTGATGGTATATTCTGCTTGCGGATCTATTTCCCTCATATCGGCCAATATAGCGTTGACATAATTCTTAATGGAAAGATTATTGGGTGCAAAGATGGTGTTGTTTCCATTCACCAAATCGGCCATTCCCGCTTTTTCAATTAATAGGGCCAAAGTATCCAACTGACTGTGGGCTTTAAAAAATTCCATGGTGGTAGTTCCCACCTCTGGACTGCTAATACCTCCATCTACAAGGTAGTTTCCATCCTTATCACAGGAATAAAGGACTACTACGGCTGTTAGTATGATTATTATTTTTTTCATCGTGATTGTTTTCTTTAGTTCTAAAATTAGTCTACAATTTACCTCTCCAGTATTCTGTTTGTAGAATGGAAGGATTCCTCGATATCACTGAAGGAAGGACAGGCCAGAAATATCCTTTTTTGGCATTTCTTGCTTGGTTTACCCATGGCACTCCATCGTAATAATCCATACGTATTCTATCATAACCAGATTGGGCTTCACCTACAAATTCAATGGCGCGCTCATCAAATATGGCCTTCATTAGGGATTCGCGGTCTGTTCCTCCTGTATAATCTGGAACATTGGCTTTGCTTCTAATCTCATTTAAATCAGAAATGGCAGGACCCGATAGATCTTTTCTGGCATTGGCCTCTGCTCTTAATAAATACATATCTGCCAACCTGAATATTAAGATATTGGATTCAGAAAATTGGGCATAGGCATCTTCGGAAGCTTCATCCTGTGCAGAATGGGAGTATTTCTGTAGGTAGGAGTAGTCTGCATTGGTTCCATATTCATAAAAGAAAAGATCCTTACGAACATCGTTGGCTCTATCGGCATCTGTAGCCATCATCTCATTACCGTAGAAATCTGGATCCATATAAGGACTTATTCCAGTATTAACACTTTGCCAAACAGGGTAATTTAAGGTTAGTCCAGTATGGTTATCATCATATTGAAGCAACCTAAAGGATTCGTTCATATCCGAGCTGATATTGATTTCGAACAAGCCGGTCTTGGATTGACCGATGCACATTTCATCAAACCCCTCTTTTCCCTCGTTCACATAATCGATTAAACTGGCACCACTATTATTGATAACTGATGTAGTTGCGTCAATGGCTTGCTGTAACATCTCGGGATTGTCATTGTCCCTTCCTGCATACCAAAGTGCAATGTGGGCCTTTAAGGCCTCTGCGCTTGCCTTGTTGGCGGTTATGGCCCAATTGGAGGCTCCTGGAGTGGAATACTGCAATAATCCAATAGATTTATTGGCGGCTTCCAGGGCATAATCCAATACTTGCAATTCATCAACCCTTGGATTTTCCACAATGTACCCGTCTTCAGAAATAAGCTGATCGGAGCTTTCTATGGATTGCTCTACAATAGGCACATCTCCCCAGATACGGGCCATGTAAAAATAGGTGAGTGATCTAATGAAGGCAGCTTCTCCCAAAAGACGATTTTTTTCAGATTGGGAATCGAACATATCTACGGGCATATCCGCTATATATTGTTCAATGGTATAAGCCCAGTTGGCAGCTCTATAGAAGTTTTTCCAATTCATGGAAGCATCTCGGTAAGCCAATACGTAATTGCCACTACCTTCAATGTAGTTAACGATCCAGTTGCGACTGTTCATAAAAGTCATTCCGGTCCATTCACCCCAATATAGAAAATTGGATTGAGTCATAATAGCCTCCTTAAAAAGGCCATAAGCACCAGCAACAGCTTGTTCAGCGTTGGCCTGGCTATCCCAAAAGACGTCTGGATGGGTTATGCTTATCGGCTCCTGGTCCAATAGATCGGAACAACTGGCTACACCTAGTAAGCCCAGGACCATGATATATATTTTAAAACTCTTTATCTGTTTCATCGTTTATAATTTAAAATTTAGTATCAATTCCAATGGTAATTGTCCTAGCTTGTGGATATCCATTTCCATAGGTATGTCCTTTGGCATCAACCATGGAGGCATCTACTACCTTCTTGGATCTCTGCCATTGGTATGGGTTCAACATTGCTCCGTAGATTCTTAAACGGGATAGGCCAATGTTCTTCATGAAGTTATCGTTCTGATCAAAAGTGTATCCAATGGAAGCATTGTTAACTTTCCAATAATCACCACTTTCTATCCAAAGGGTCTGATTGTCTCTGAAGCCATAAAATGCTCCAAGTGTTGGACTCTGTGGGTACATGGCAGGAAAGTCCACACCGGCAGCACCATCACCAGGCTGTTGCCAGAATGTATATTCACTTAGGTCGGCAAGTCCTCTTCTGGCCCAATCGTCACCACCTCTATCGTAGCTATCCATATAACTGTTAAGTACTGTATTCTTTATATCGGCACCAAAGGAGAATTGACTATAGGCCTGGAAGTACCATTTTTTGTACTGCAAGTTTATATTGAAAGAACCGGTTATATCGGGAATAGGAGAGTAGTCTGTAGTTAATTTTAGATCGTGCTCCTCATTAAGTAAGTAATCCCCGTTAAGATCTTGCCATATTGGAAAACCTGGACGGATATTGGCCCAAGCGGATTTTCCTTGCAAAGGTTCTCCAGTAAATGGATTTACAGGCAATTGATCTAGATCATCAATGATATAATCATTAATGAACATCTTGTACAGGTTAAGCGGACGACCTACCACATAACCATAATCTCCACCTATATAATCCTGGTTGCCATTTGGCAATTTGGAAACGTAGTTTTTGTTTTGGGCAAAACCAACGGACAATTCCATTCTAAGGTCGTTCTCCCTTGGGAAAACGTGGTAACGTAGCATGGACTCCCAACCGTAATTAATAACACCAGCTACGTTGGTAGGGGCCGAGTTGTAGCCTGAATAAGCAGGAAAGGCTACGTCAAAAAATAGTTTATCTGTATTTTTGTTATAGGCATCAAAAGCCAAACTTACCCTTCTGTTGAACATATCCAGATCAAAACCAACATTCCACTGTTCAGTTTCTTCCCAAGAAAGTGATGCGTTTCCAATTTGGTCATAATTTGGAATAACCCCGGTAACACCTCCGTAACTGGAAACGCTCATTTGGTTGGCCCAGTAAGGATTTCCACCATAACCTAAATTGTATTTTCCGAAACGTAGGTAATTTTCTGGGAACTGCTTCCCGTTAATACCCCAGCTACCCCTGATCTTTAAATAATCTATAAAACTGGAAATATGGGGTTTAAGGAAGGGCTCATCCGAAATGACCCAACCCGCATTTAGGGAAGGGAACTTGGCCCAACGTACATCTTTACCAAACCTGGAAGAACCATCAATACTGAAGTTTCCACCCACCATATAACGATTTTTGTACTTATAGCTCACACGTCCAAAATAGGATACCAGGGCATTGGCACTAATATCGGTATATCCACTTATTTGGTCTTGGGTGTACCTGTTGTTAATTGTTTGAATAGCATCACTACCAAAACCAAAGGCGGTCATGGCCATGTCTTCGTATTGGTTATAATCTACCCTATTTCCCAATACTCCAGTTACTTCATGATCGTTATTGGCGCCTATGTTTTTAAAGAGGCTTAAATAGGTTTCAGCGGTCAAGTTTTTCCTGTTGTACAAAGCGTAACTAGCAAAGCCATCTCCTTCTGTTCGTATAGTAGACGGCTCATAAAAGTTCTTTTTATTGCTGTCATAAACAAAGCTTAGTTGTGAATTTAGGCTTAAACTTGGTAGAAGATCAAACGTAGCAAAGTTGGAGATGGTAAAGTTTACGGTCCTATCCTCGTTTAACTTGCCTTCCAGCTCCCCACTTAAGGACTGTTTTCTTTCGTCCGTAATATAAAATAGGGAAGATTGAAGTCCGGCCGGATCTACGGGTAAGGATGAGTTAAGGTTAAAACTTCCTTGATAAGGATTTCCTTGTCCAGTTTGTAGATCGGTATGGGTAAACCTAGTAATTAATTGGTTGCGAAATTTTTCCCCTGCCTTAAAATTAAGGTTGGAGGAAAAGGTAACCCTGTCTACCCCGGTACCTTTTATAACGCCTTCTTGGTTATCATAACCTAAGGAAACCCTATAGTTGGTTTTTTCACTACCCCCGCGGACACTAAAATCGTACTGCTGATCAATACCGGTTTTGTAAAAAAGACCTTGATAATCTACATTATTATTAAAGGCAGGGTTTATACTATCGGTCAATACCATTGGTGTTTGTCCGGATTGTAATTCATCCGTATGCCACCATCTTTGGATCATTTCCATTTTGGCTTGGCGTTCAGCACCTCCTACCAACATGGGGACCAAGTTGGGTTTTGGCTGTAAGCCTAAACTGGTGGAAAACGAAAATTCCGGTTTGTCCAGTGCTACACCTTTCTTAGTTTCGATAATTATAACTCCATTGGCTCCCCTGGATCCGTAAATGGCCGCAGCGGAGGCATCTTTAAGTACATCTATACTCGCTATGTCGTTAGGGTTAAGTGAAGCTAAAAAGTCAACGTTGGAAACACCGTAACCTGCTAAATCCTCAAGACTGGTCTGAACCCCATCAATTACATATAATGGACTACTGTATGCCAAATCGGCGTCAATATCCCCACCTATACTTGTATTTCCACGAATAATTAGAGCTCCACGTCCTGCAGGGGCACCTGTCATATTCACACTTTGGATTCCGGTAGCTTGAGTGGCTATTAGTCCTGATACGTCCAATACAGGTATTCCTTCAATATCATCGCTCTTAATACTGGAAACGGCACTGGTAACATCCCTTTTAAATACCTTTTGGTACCCAATCAGAACTACATCGTCCAATTGTGTGGCATCTGCAGCCAGGGTGATGGTGACCTGAGTTTGGTTTCCTACAAGGATTTCCTGTGGCTTAAAGCCAAGATAGGAAACTGCTAAAATGGACTGTGGACCCTGTACGTTTATATAAAAATTACCGTCAAAGTCGGTTTGTGTACCGGTAGAGGTTCCTTTGACTACGACAGAAGCTCCCGGTAAAGGTACTCCATTGTCATCGAAAACGGTTCCTTGGACCGTTATATTTTGGGCATGGGCAAAATGGCCTACGCTCAAAATTAGAATTAGTAAATAAAAAAATGGTTTTTTCATTGATCTAGTTTAAATTAATAATCGGTTGATGTTAATGTTTGAAAAATTCTTTTCGAGCTAATTTTTTTTAATGCATCTATCCATATTTTTTTTAGGTTTTGGTGTTGTGGTAGTCTTGGTTACTTTTTAAACCCATTCCATTTTCATGAAATGGGTTTTGAAAAACAACTAACTCAAACAACTCAATAGGTAATTCAATATGCACTTCTTAATATGTGTCCTTTATCCAGTTATATGGTTTTCTCTTGATCCACGTGCCTCTGGTGAAATCGGGGAAATCCTGTGGTTCGCCATTATTTTCTATAGATAGTTCGGAAAGTGGAGTAACCGCACTCCAAGCCGCAGCGTCATAAGCATCCATCGGTGGGGCAATATTTTCCTTGGCCGACTCTATAAAGGCATTCATTACATAAAAATCTATACCCCCGTGACCAGCTTCAGTAGCGCTGCTTCCAAATTTTTTCCAAAGAGGATGATCATATTTTTCGAACCAAGAATCCATATTTTCCCATCCATGTCCCTCAGTAGTACCTTCAATGTGGATTCGTTGCGTGTGGTAGTCGAAATCCGTAAGTCCTTGGGCTCCCTGAACTTTAAACCCTAAGGAGTAGGGGTGGGGATTATTCACATTATGGGTAACTATGATGGTCTCCCCGTTGGAGGTTTCTATAGTAGAGGTAATAATATCTCCCTGCTTAAACTTTAATTTGGCATTGGGATGATTTTCACCGGCCGTATCCACAATGTATTTGTGCAGACCAACACCTTTGGTAGCATGGGAGGTAAGTGATAAAAATCTGTTGCCCCTGTTTATATCTGCCATAACAGCGATAGGTCCAAGACCGTGTGTTGGATAGACGTCCGCATTTCTCAATAAAGAGTGTTGCGTCCTCCAAGCCGATTCGG
>TARA_R100001369_G_scaffold10167_1_pt1 | contig 18653 bp, 17 predicted proteins | sample TARA_R100001369 | Tara Oceans TARA_R100001369 (sample SAMEA2621528) | marine metagenome | biome: marine biome (ENVO:00000447); feature: surface water layer (ENVO:00002042); material: "saline water (ENVO:00002010), including plankton (ENVO:xxxxxxxx)" | depth 5 m | reverse complement strand
GTGCAGCCGCTTAAAAAAGTGTCCGGAAAACTGTTGCCAGATCAATCCCTTTATCTACCACCAATGCTAGGGCTCGACCATTGAGTTCCTCGGCGCTAATTTCACTAGTGTCGAAAGGAAGAGAAACTACGCCGCGATAAAGTGCCATACGACGCTGGGCAACCGGATTGTGAGCGAGTCCGATAATGGGTAGGCCTGAGCTGATGCGCGATGCGATCAGCGGCGTATAGCCCGAGGCCGTCATGCAGGCGATGGCGCTAACCCCCGCCAGGTGATTTGCAGCGTACATGGCGGACAGCGCGATCGTCTCATCGATTTGACTAAAGCCCTCATGGATGCGATGACCCGATTCTTGGATGATGCGCTCACGCTCGGCGCCAAGACAGATACGGTTCATAGCTTCGATGGTTTCCACTGGAAAATCACCAGCTGCGGTTTCAGCAGAGAGCATGACAGCATCAGTGCCGTCGAGTACGGCGTTGGCCACATCGAACACCTCAGCCCGAGTGGGTAGAGGCGACACGATCATCGATTCCATCATTTGCGTAGCAGTAATCACCGCGCGGTTTAACGTACGAGCCTGTTTAATAATACGCTTCTGGACGCCTACTAGTTGAGCATCACCGATCTCAACACCCAGGTCTCCACGCGCCACCATAACCGCTTCACTGGCCTCAATAATGCCATCAAGGGTGGCGTTATTGGCAACGGCTTCAGCGCGTTCAAGTTTGGCGACCAAACCAATATCTGTTCCCGCTTCCCCAAGCAACAGACGGGCCTCTTGCATATCGGCGGCACTCCGAGGAAAGGACACCGCCAGATAGTCGACGCCGATCTCTACTGCTGTCTTAAGGTCAGCTTTGTCCTTTTCAGTCAGTGCTGGTGCCGAAAGGCCACCGCCCTGCTTATTGATACCCTTATTGTCGGAAAGTTTTCCTCCCACGACGACAGTGGTGTGAATTTGATTGCCAGCCACCTGGCTAACATCAAGTACTAAACGCCCGTCATCAAGCAGCAGACGATCGCCTGAGACTACATCCTTGACCAACATCTTATAATCGCAACCGACGCGCTCGTTATTGCCAGCGTTGCCCTCCATTGCCATATCCAGGACGAAAGTTTGGCCTTCCGTCAGTTCCACTGCCCCTGTTTCAAAACGGGCAATGCGAATTTTAGGGCCTTGTAGATCGCCCAGGGCGGCGACGCTACGGCCAAGACGATTGGCAATTTCTCTTACCCGCAATAATCGTTGACGATGATCTTCTGCCGAGCCATGGGAGAAGTTAAGGCGCACAACATCGACGCCAGCTTCTAACATCGCTTCAAGTACACCCTCTCGGTCACTGGCCGGGCCCAGAGTGGCAACGATTTTAGTACGTCGAAGAGGGTGTCGCGGTTGTGGTTTCATAATATGCCTTGAGAATAATCGAGGATCTGGTTCGGTATCATTATTCACTTGAAGCTGATTAATGATACCGCTCTAGTTCACTTTCGATAACTAACAGCCGATTGTACTTAGCCACGCGGTCGCTTCGGGAAAGCGAGCCAGTCTTAATCTGTCCAGCACAGGTGCCTACGGCTAAATCGGCTATGGTAGTATCTTCGGTCTCTCCCGAGCGGTGGGAAATCACCGTCGTAAACCCTGCATCTTGGGCCATCCGGATTGCATCGAGGGTCTCGGTGAGTGAACCGATTTGGTTGAACTTGATGAGAATGGAGTTGCCGATATTCCCATCAATGCCACGCTTAAGGATCTTTGTATTCGTAACAAAAAGATCGTCTCCGACCAATTGTATGGTTTCACCGAGCTTATCGGTTAAGCGCTTCCATCCTGCCCAGTCAGACTCGTCCAAACCATCTTCAATGGAGGTGATGGGGTACTGGTCACAAAGCTCAGCTAAGTAATCGATGAAGCCAGCAGCATCAAAGTGCTTATCCTCACCCATAAGGTGGTATTGACCATCGCTATAGAATTCGGATGAGGCGCAGTCCAGCGCCAACTTGACATCCTTGCCGAGCACATACCCGGCTCCTTTTACTGCCTGCTGGATTACATCAAGCGCCTCAGCGTTCGAGCTCAAAGTGGGGGCAAAACCACCCTCATCGCCCACCGAGGTGGACATACCACGTTCTAGGAGCACCTTCTTCAAGGCGTGGAATATTTCGGCACCCATCCGAAGACCTTCACGGAAATTCGGCGCACCGACTGGCTGCACCATAAATTCTTGAATATCGATATTGTTATCAGCATGCTCACCACCATTGAGAATATTCATCATCGGTACCGGCATCAGATAATGGCCCGGCTGCCCATAGAGCACGGCAATATGTGCATACAGTGGCATTCCTTTGGCAATGGCTGCCGCTTTGGCAGCTGCCAACGAGACGGCTAGGATGGCGTTGGCGCCAAGGGTGGCTTTATTGTCAGTGCCGTCGAGCTCAAGCATAGCCTCGTCGAGACTGCGCTGATCACAGGCGTCCATTCCGATCAGCTTGTCACGGATAACTCCATTAATGGCTTTGACAGCTTTTAGAACGCCTTTACCCAGGTAACGGGCCTTATCGCCATCACGCAGTTCTAAAGCTTCACGGGATCCAGTGGAAGCGCCGCTAGGGGAAAAAGCACTTCCTGTGGCTCCGCTTTCAAGGCGCACTTCAGCATATACGGTGGGGTTACCGCGTGAGTCGAGTACTTCAAGGGCACGGATATCGGCAATTTTTGTCATGGTTCTCTTCTTCAGTTGCATGAGCGGAGAGTAGACTGCGGGTATTCCACCAGTCCTCAACGTCTCCGCTTTAACGAGGCAATAAGCAATCAGATTGGGGCCTTATGCTTGTTTCTTTGCAGGGCCGCTTGCCATAAGAAGACCAACGCCCCGAGCCCTAGCCCGATGAGATCCGTCATCAATCCACCGGCGATCATGGCCAGCGCAGCAACGAGTAATAATACGCGCTGTATCCAATTGACTCGGCCATTGAGGAACCAGGCTTGAACGGCAGCTGCTAGCAAATAGATACCCACACCGGCAGTAATGGCTACGCGCAATATCTCGAACCAGCTACCCTCCATGAGCAATGCTGGGTTATAGAAGAACATGAAGGGTACGATGAAGGCTGCCAAGCCGAACTTGAAGGACGTAACGGCTGTTTTCAGCGGATCAGTACCTGCAATTGCCGCGGCAGCGTACCCAGCTAGGGCCACCGGTGGCGTAATTGCTGAGAGTACTGCGTAATAGAACACGAAAAAGTGCGCGACCAACGGCGGAATACCAATTTGCTGTAGTCCCGGCGCGACCACTGACGCTGCAACCGCATAGGCAGCTGTGGTAGGCATACCCATACCCAGAAGTATCGAAATACACATGGCGAAAAATAGCGCCAACAGATGGCTGGCATCCGCAATCCCTAGCAGCATGGAAGCAAAGCGAGCGCCAACGCCAGTAAGCGAAATGACGCCAACAATGATGCCCGCACAGGCGCATACCGCTATCAACGGAATCGCCATGCGTGCACCTAGAGATAGCGCATTTAGCAGCGCCTTAGGGCCCATCCAGTGTGGAGTAAACCAAGAAACTACCGCGGCACTGATCATCGCAAGGGTACCGGCACGAATTACCGAATAGCCCATGTATAGGGTGCTCACCAGAATAACGATGGGTAGGAAAAGATAGACTTGTTTAACCAACTGTTTAAAAACGGGAAGTTGATCCCGAGACAGGCCCTGCATGCCGTCGCGGCGAGCTTCTAGGTCTACCATGAAGTAAATCGAAAGGAAGTAGAGTGCAGCCGGCAGCAACGCAGCCACGGCGATCTCGGTATAGGGTATACCGGTGACCTCCGCCATAATAAAGGCACCTGCCCCCATAATCGGAGGGACTATCTGCCCACCGGTTGAAGCAGCAGCCTCAATGCCACCAGCACTGCGCGGGTGATAGCCTACTTTCTTCATCAAAGGGATCGTCAACGACCCAGTAGCCACCACGTTACCAGCAGAAGTTCCATTGATCATACCCATCAAGCCAGAGGCAAACACCGCAACCTTAGCGGGCCCACCTCGGGTGCGCCCGGCTGCCGCAAAGGCGAAGTTCACGAAGTAATCGCCCACACGGGATGCTTGCAGGAACGCCGCAAAGGTAATGAACAAAATAATGTATGTGGAGGATACTGCGGTAGTGGGTCCGAGAACGCCATTGTCAGTGTAGAGGTAGGTGAAAAAACGCGATGCCGTATAACCACGATGCTCAAGCAGACCCGGCAAGTAAGGCCCCGCAAATGCATAGATTAGAAACACCGCGGTTATAACAATAAGAGCCAGTCCAGCCACACGTCTGGTCAGCTCCATAATTAGCGCAACCCCCACCGCGGCCACGAGAAAGTCATTTTGGTTGGCCATAGGCATGCCCGCCGTCATACGCCAACGGTTGAGCACTAGTACAAGGTACCCGGCGACCAGAACCGAGGCAATAATGAGTACGATATCAGCCCAATGTATCGAGTGACTTGAACTTCGCCCAACCCAACTGCCGATCATCGCAATGGCACTTGCCACAACCAATGCCCAGCTCAAATGAGCCAGAACCCAATTAGAAGGGGTCGTTCCCTGAATATCGCGCTGAAACCAAGCAAGGACCAAACAGAAGCTAGCGTAGCCAACAGCGGCTATCGCAGGTATTAGGGCCAACCATTCTCGCTGGGCAACGCGCACTTCTCCGCCGCTGCGATCCAGGCTCATCGCTGCGGTTATGGCAAACCCAACGGCTAAGCCTCCGGCTACGTGGAGAATGCGAAACGTCCAGGTTTCGATGGGTGAAACATTGAGCGCATAAAGATGCATCGCAGTAAACAGTACACATGCAATGAACACTGTCTTACCGAGCAATCCGGATAACTCGCGCTCATTATGAGCGAGGGGAACATCGGAGACGCTATCAGTACCGATCTTCTCCTCTGCTCCTTGAAGTAGAGTATCTTGAGTCATTCCTGGTCACCTTGGAGGTTACAGTTACCCGCTAGTTTGAAGAGACAATGCGCCAACCGTTAGCCGACGCATTGAATAATTAATAATCAGCCACGTAGGTCTTCAGGAATCTCGTAGCCATTCTCTTCGAACCAACGAACCGCACCTGGGTGCCACGGAATGAAGGAATTATGCTCTGCGTTTTCAGGTATCGTTTCGCGTGCCGAGCCATGTACTTGTAACATCCTCTCCTGGCTTTCCATTACCGTCTTAGTAACCTCATAAACGAAGGACTCAGACATATCCTTATGCGTAATGGCAAAATTCCACAGTGAGATAGCTGGCACATCTTCCTCAAGGCTGGTGTATGCGGATGCAGGAATCGTTCCCTGGCTCAACTCTGGGTAGTCATCAAGGAATTTACTCATTTCCTCTTCGGAAAATGAGAAAATATTAACGTCAGCCTGAGCCTCAAGCTGGCTGAAAGCCGAAACAGGAATGCCTGAAGCGAAAGCAAAGGCGTCAATTAATCCATCTTGAACCTGGCTCGCCTGATCGGCAGCCCCACCATTACGAGTGTCGACCTCTATATCCAACTTTTCGAAGAGTTGGGGAAAATACATATCGCCCGTGCCACCAGCAGGCCCAATACCAACCGTCTTACCATCCAGGTCGGAAATTGAGTCAATGTCAGACCCCTCAAGCGAGATAACTTGGAGAGCTGTTTGGTACATTGGGAAAACAGCGCGAATGTCCTTATGCTCTACACCAGGTGCAAGGTCACTTTCACCATTCCAAGCTTGAAAGGCAGGGCCAGTCGTCACCATGCCGAATTCACTTTCGCCCATTTGGACAAGGGTAACGTTCTGCACCGGGCCCCCTGTTACTTCAGCACCAAAGGTCGACCCGGTTGCTTCCCCGACTAGATTTCCCCAACCAGAGCCATAAATATAATAAGTGGCACCTTGACTCCCGGTCGCAATAGAAAGACTCTCGGGCCAGTTCTCTTTTCCTTCTTCAGCGATAGCACTTCCAACAGTGCCTCCGAGCAATACGGCTGCTACAACTTTTGTAATTTTCATAGTAAGTACTCCGTTAATTTGTAATTATTTATTAAAGCTAGAACCCAAAAAATTTATGAATAGATGATAAACCCCTCCTTTATTGATTTGGTTAATTTACAATGGCTTAGGGAACTAGCATGAAATAGCCTAATGATTGATTCACATCTATCACTGAGCAACTGATCTGCTTTCTCAATAGCCTCCGCTAAACTCATTGGCCCATCTACTAGCGAAAATGCAGCAGAAACACCTTGTGAGTAAGAGGCACGCCACCCCTCCCCTAACTGCCCAGCGATTATTACCACGGGTATATCCCTTTCACTGGCAAGTCTGGCAATGCCAATCGGCGTTTTACCTGCCAAACTTTGACCATCTAAACGCCCTTCTCCTGTAATGACTAAGTCAGCATCATTAAGATGATTATTAAAGTTGACTTGTTGCATTACAACGTCGATACCAGGCTTAAGCGTTGCCTTTAAAAAAGCCATTGCCGCATAACCCATTCCCCCAGCAGCACCAGCACCTGGAAAATCGCTGACATCGACGCCAGTCACTTCGCTGACTTTTTGGGAGAAATTGGCTAGCAATGCGTCAAGGACAGAAACATCCGCTGGCGAGGCGCCTTTTTGGGGGCCATAAATCGCACTGGCCCCATTAGCGCCTAAAAGGGGGTTATCAACATCAACCGCTGCTACTACTTGTAAATCTTTTAAACGTTGATCCAATCCCGAAAGATCAACTTTATCCAGCTTAAATAAGCTCTCAGTCACGGGAGGGAGTTCACTACCCTCTTTATCGAGAAGCTTCCCCCCTAAAGCAACTAGCATTCCAGCCCCAGCGTCATTAGTCGCACTTCCGCCTAATGTTATAACAAGAGACTTAGCGCCCTTATTTAAAGCTTGATTAATGAGCTGTCCAACCCCATACGTAGTACTTCTGTAAATGGAGTTCTTTTCAACATCGACATACTGAAGCCCGCAGGCTTCTGCCAGCTCCACATAAGCTGTTGAGCTAGCGCTATGCCAACCCCACGCGGCACGACGCGATCCACCAAAAGCATCAACTACTTCTGTATGGAACACGGCAGCCCCCGTAGAGGAAACTAAGGCATCAAGGGTTCCTTCTCCCCCATCGCCCATAGGGCACTTAATAGTGATTGCGTGTGGGAAAGCACGGACGATACCTTTTTCCATCGCAACCGCTGCAGCCTGAGCCGATAACGCGCCTTTATAACTATCAGGAGCAATAACAATTTTCATTTACTAGCCCCTCTACAGAGGAAAGCCGTAGGCATTAAGCATCAAAATAACACCACTGATGCTCTCAGCCGCTTCAAGAACATACGTTTTGAAGCCACGACCATGCCTTTATTGTTGTTCAATATCAGAACAGATGGCCTGAGTAACATCGCGCGTATTCGCTGAGCCACCGAGGTCTTTTGTTTGTAGGCCAGAGGCAGTCAGCCGCTCAACGGCTGCCATTAGTCGTTCAGCCGCAGTAGCTTCCCCCAAGTGCTCCAGCATCATGGCAGCTGTCCAAAAGGACCCCACTGGGTTGGCAATACCTTGCCCGGCGATATCAAATGCTGAACCATGGATAGGTTCAAACATGGAAGGGTAAGTCCTTTCTGGATTCAGGTTTGCGGTGGGCGCAATACCTAGACTGCCTGAAAGGGCAGCTGCCAAATCAGATAAAATGTCTGCATGGAGGTTGGTTGCAACAATAACGTCCATCGTCTCCGGCTTGAGAACCATGCGAGTAGTCGCAGCATCCACAAGCTCCCGATAAATTTTTACATCAGGGAAGTCTTTTGCGACTTCAAAGAACACCTCATCCCACAGCACCATGCCGTGCCGCTGAGCGTTAGACTTAGTGACTAGCGTCAGTTTTTTGCGAGGACGGCTTTGTGCTAGTTTGAACGCAAAACGATGGATTCGCTCGATCCCTTTCCGCGTGAAAACAGACACCTCAGTACCGACTTCCTCAGGGTGTCCTTGGTGAACTCGGCCACCGTTACCTGAATATTCACCTTCGCTATTTTCTCTAACAATTACCCAATCAATCTCTTCAGCGCCTTTTAAGCGGCTGTTAACACCTGGCAGGACCCGAGCGGGACGTACATTCGCGTATTGATCAAAGCCTTGGCAGATAGCGAGCCGAAGCTCCCAAAGGGAAACGTGATCGGGAACATCTTGGCTACCCACGGCACCGAAGTAGATAGCGTCAAATTTTGAAAGTTTTTCTAGCCCTCCTTCAGGAATGTACTCGCCCTGGCTAAGGTAGCGCTGGGAGCTCCAATCAAAGTCTTCGAATTCAAAATGGAAATTCCCACTTTTTTTCGCCAACGTTTCAAGCACTTTTTTGCCTGCCTCAATCACTTCGAGGCCGATTCCATCACCAGGAATAACTGCAACGCGATGACTACGCATATATAATGCTCCTACCTATCTAATTTTTTATATGAAAATACGTTTGCTTGGCACTACAGACATTAGATGACAAGGTGAAATGACTTCAATATACTTCCAGTTAATACAGAAACAACCAAGAGTTAATAATCATGGTTAGTAGTGATTTCGAGTTTTTTATATTAATTTGTCAATCTGGAAGCATATCTAAAGCAGCTAAGGATTTTGATATAACTCCAGCCGCAGCCAGCAAACGACTTTCTAATATTGAAAAAAATATTGGTTGCCAGCTTATATCCAGGTCCACCCGTTCCATGAGTCTTACAGCTAATGGGAAGTTATACTTAGAATACGCCCGAAAAGTTACATCAACTTTAGAAGAAATGAGCTTAGCATTACGTCAAAAGACTGACGAAGCCGAAGGCCCAATCAGAATTAATGCACCATTCGGATTTGGGAGAAAGTATATTTCAAAGTTTGTTTCAGACTTTATAGAAGAGCACCCTAAAATTGAATGCCAGCTGCATCTATCAGATCATCCTTTGAATTTAATCACCAACTCCTTTGATATCGGGATCCGGTTCGGTTCACTACCAGACTCTGGTTTACACGCTAGGAAAATTGCCTCACATAGACGTTTTTTGTGTGCCTCACCTAGTTATTTTGCTACTAAAAATGAACCCACAACACCTCATGAACTCTCTCATCACAATTGTATAGTACTTAGACAAAATGACGAAACTTACGGTAACTGGCATTTCACAAAAGAAGATCAAATTTACCATGTCCGGGTCGGAGGAAACTTAAGTTCCAATGACGGCGAAAGCGTTCTAAGCTGGGCTCTAAAGGGGCATGGTATCGCGATAAGGGCAGAATGGGACGTTTACCATCATTTAAAGCAAGGGACTTTAAAGAAGGTTCTTAGTGACTATCAACTTCCTAATGCAGATATATATGCTGTTTACCCTTATAAGCAGAACATTCCTATTCGGCTAAGAATGTTCATTGATTATTTAGCTGAGAAAATGAAAATAATTCCATTTGAAAGGCATGACAAAACTTAATAGAACGGCCTAAGCCACGTTTACTTGAGAAATCAGCCAAGGTTATGAGAGAGACGCTGATCTTTAATAAAAAGAGAAATTATCGTTTTCGCTTTATCTTGATAAAAATTCAAACGTGCGTACAGTAAAGTAATTAAACCTCGTATTTTTCCACATAAAGCTCCAGCACCATTGGCACATATCAAGGATATTATTGTAAATGAGCTGATTTGAATTTAGGACAAAAATAACCCAATAAAAAACACCCCCAAGAAACCTTGGGGGTAAGGCCATTTCTGCCTTGCGGCGGTTGGTATCATTACCGATGCTTTCTTCCAGTCCTAATATCAGCTGCCTATTCGGCGGTTCACTCTCCAATAAAGATGGCGCATATGCCTTCGTTTTTTTCAGCCGCCTATTCGGCGTTTCACTAGATGTACCTAACATATATACAATAGACACCAATCAGATAAAATTTAAATTTAAATTTTCCTTCATAAGGCCTGAGAATAAGCTATTGATACAAATAAATAATGAATACTAATATTTAGGTAATTTGTCTAAGGTAAGGCACAGTACCCATGTGGGTCTGAGTAGTCGCGAATCCATAGCTGTTGTATCTGGCATCAGTCCGCTCTGCTGAACAACGCTGTATAAATAGTGGGAAGCGCTGTCCCGACGACAGACTATCCATCGGTATGATATGGCATTGATTAGCTACACGGCTCATTTGCGGGCTAATGGGAACGAATGGCTCCCCACGCTCGAATGCGCGCTTTTGGCCACGTATTAATCTACGCCTTGCCTCACCAGGAAAAAACTTGACGATACTTTGGTTGCGAACAAATTTAACTTCATAAACATCAGGAGGGACTTGTCTAATTTCGCTGACAGTTATAAAACCTTGTTCCTGCATAATTTTAAAATATTGCATTGCTGACAAGCATGCTAATTTATTTTCTTCTTTGCTGATGAAGGCAACAGAACCACCTAATGTTTCATCTGTCCATCCAGGAAAAGTTATGCCAATCATTGAGTCTTGACACTTACTCATAAGACTATGTAAAACAGCTATACACTTACCTGCTAAGAATGAATAATCGGCACCAGGTATAATATATTGGATAAAAAAATAATATCTCATATATCACCTTTTTTAATTCCTTTTTGAAACATTCCACCTTTAACTAAAACTGACATAAAAAAGTGTGAATGCGAGCTAACGCAACCAGTTTTAATTATTTCATTAGTTAACACATCAACCTTTGATAGCAAAGAATAATAGTCCAGCCCCGTTGTTGGTTCGCGCATAGCCAAAACTCTTTGACGGTCTGCTCCGTACTCACTGACTCTCAAGGGATACTCAGCATCATTATCCATCCACCAATCATCAATTTTTTGAATTGCAGCACCCACTTTATATGATCCAAAACTGACAGCTTGTCGTCCATCAGGTAAAGTCACCTTCAAATATTGCTTTGTCGCAATCCTTGCACTACCCTCATAACCATTTTTGCTTTTTTCAGTAAAAACTTGGCTCGGATATATTTCTTGACAAAAACCAGCGTTTATAGTGGCGTTAACATCTATAAACAGATATTCCTCGGGTATCGAAAGTGCCCTTGTCAGCTCTTCTGAAAATTCATCTAAAGTTTTGTCGTCTTCCTGTTTCCATAAAGACCCCCACTCTTTATGCTGAGCTCCTCTAATATTGTATTTATTTTCATTTGAAGTAATCACTTCAACAGATACACCCTGCGCCTTCTTGTTTCGCCACAGCCATTCAGCCGACAAAATATTTTTTGCATAACGCATAGCTAGCTCTTTATACCCGCCCGCTTTCAAATATTCGTCAGCAAATAATTTTAATAAATTGTTAATTTCTGAATCGTCGCAAACGCGTGGTTCCAAACTGTTAGCAATCACACGGAGAGAAAAGCGACAATATATAACATCAACCAAAGGTGGTACATAACATGTTTCAATAGTTATAAGGTTAGCATGACCTAAGCCGCTTGTTTCCCTCGGTCTTGCAGCACCGGTTGACATATACCCGTCGGTAAAAGTGGCTTTCGGAGCACGTAGCCTCATCACCTCAGCTTGGAGTGGCTCAAACTCACTCGTAGCAGTACGATAGTAAAAAACGGCTTTTCCAGGATTCAGAGACCGCTCATAGCTAAGATGCTTAAAAGGGTTCATTGTTTTGACCTGCTAAGCTTTAACCATAAGCATAGTCAAATTCTCAACTTTCAGCCTCCAAAATGCATTCACGAAAAAATACAGCGGCTTTTGGAGCCTCAGCCTCGCTGGCGACACCATATCCGCCACACTGATCAGAGGCTCAGCATAGGCATGATATAATTTGTGCGAACCGGGTCTTTCGCGAGGTGGCTCCAACATTTGATAACCCGTCAAGGTGGGTAAACAATACGGGCGCTTGGCGAGATATGTAACTAAACTATTAATGCTATTTGGCTGTTCCTCTGAAGCAATAATCCAACGCCCTTCTTCTGGTAAGGTAGAAATTACCTCAGACAGGGACTCATTATCCTTGTGTAATAAACACCATTTTGGCTCATCATAAAGCGGTGGCGGCTGCATTATGCCCCCTGCGAACCTGCCTGGAAAGGCTGCTTGGATCAAAGGCAATTCTCTTTCCTCAAGCACCCCTAACTCACTATCAGCATGGAGCCGAATAACCAAATCCATTCGCAGATCACAGTAGCGCATATCAATCAGACCAGGCCTTCTCACAGGCCCTCCACTTTTAGACGGTGGAATGTTTTGTTCTGGTATTTTTGCATTTCCGGAAAAATTATACTGGCGTAAGAAGCAGGCAACGCCATCAAACAGTACATTGCGACTAAGAAGTTTTTGTAACAGAAGCTGATAGTTATAAACCACTCCCCAAAGAGCGGTCATTGAAGGTAGGCCCACGACGTATGGGCAAGATAAAGCTTGTGCGTCGAAAACGTGCAGATTTTTAAGATGAAGATAACGAGAAGATTTGTCGCTATCTTTATTCTCTTGCGACTGCAATAGGCGCTTTAGCAATACCTTAATCTGGCTTTTTAATGGCAACAATAATTCAGGATGATAAGCGAATCGCTCGGTAGCACGATACTTGACCAATGCCGCGTGTAGCTCTTTATTGATCAACACAAGATGATCAATCAGTTGATTATCAGGGGTATATATAAGAAGCTGAGCTAGCCCTATACCTCTACTTTGCGTTTCAATGTGTGCTTTTCCACGCCAGTAACTTATTGGAGCTAGCCATTCTGCCAAATGTACTCTTAATGAGTGCATTGCAGCACGGCGGAGAATATTCCTCTCTTTTTGAGTCTGCAACTGCTTGCTTATAATGATATCTTCGCAAGCGGTGATAAACCCCTCACTTCTTAAAGTGCGTTCATAAAAATAAACACCTTGACTACTTTCAGTATTATTGTATTTTTTTTGTTTCCAATTTTGACTATTACCACAATTAGGTGGGTAGTTAAGTACAGCAACTTTTCCTCCTAAGGACGAAGCTAGATCACCCACACTTGATGCATGCCAATGCTTAATAGTGGTAAAATTTCCATTTTTCTCTTTTCGCGCAATTTGAATATCTGAAAGCATTGAGTGAGATGCTACGGGGGTAATACTAATATCATGACCCTGATAAGGGAAAGTTACTTGCACAGAGCGATAATTGACAGATAAAGGAAATAAGTTAGTCGTAAGATATTCTTTAAAAAGCTTCTGAAGATACAGCCACTGGCCATGTGGCATCCCTAACGCCTCAAATACATTCCACCAGCACTGCTCATTTTCTGCAATTAAACCTGCTAAACAAGTGGGATTCCCACGAAACAAAAAATGCGATCCAAACAGTTTTGCCTTATTAACAGCTGATGAGTTGTGTGACCATCCTAAACGCTGTATGCAGTAAAATGATGATACCGTATTTATAGCTGGCGTTTCTAATCGTGCTATCATTCTTTGACCCGATATGCGTGTATCAGGGTATTTAACGTTATGTGTATGTAGCCACTTAATTTCCTGGGCACATTTTTCCATGTGATACCAATCCATAAGTGTCGCAGTCGCCATGGTATTATCTAGTATATTTGCAACGTCTTCTCGTTTATGTGAGAGATTTAGCAACGCAATTGCTGCCATAGGCTCACTTTCAGAAACTTCAACTAATTTCGTGTAAGGAGCAAACGCCTTACGAATAGCAACTGAACGCTCATTGACAGGTAGCTCAATAATTTCATTAAGATGCATGAGCATTGTCCTCACCAAGCCGACAGATAGTTATTGTAGACGGATCCTTCCATTGGGACTCGCGATTGACGCAACTCAATCACTTCTCGCAAATGAAATGCCCCTACGCCGCCAGTCAACTTCTCGTGACCCTTAAGCCTGAAAGCAAGTTTCAAATAGCCCTCCTGATACAGCCGGTAAACTTGTTCATGCGAGGTACCAAGCAGTACGGAGGCTTCGGGCACGCTAAGCAGTAAATCGGCCAGATTTGGCACACGGTTTTTAGGATGCCTGTTCACAAGTTTGACCAGAAAATCCTCAAGGTGAATGAGTATAAAATCCCTTTCTGTATGATCTTTCACTAGAAGGTGAGACATCCTGATGATGTCGCCAAAAACATGCTGTAAGCGTGTGCGATTAAAATCTTGTAATAAGAAATTTTCGGCGTTTGCCGCTCTAGCTTCCAGTTCACGATTAAAAATTTCCGGCCAGTGAGAGAAGTACTCCATCGCATCTTTTAACGTGTTCGTATCAACCTGTCCTGATTCATTTAGCCCTTGATGGGAATAAAGCTGAAACCACAGTAGACAAGTAAATCGCATACTAATCGAATGCAGGCCAAGCAGCGGATAACTTGCCTCATCCAGTACACCCATCACCAAGCGGCTTGCTTCTATCTGCCAACCTTCTGCCCTACTAGTGGCCGAGTGCCTTATATCCATTCCACAAGTGCATGAATACAAAGATTCATTAACTATATAGCTGAGAGGGTCACCGCACTTCGGGCACTCATGAACTAGCCGAACGCCATGATCTAAGCAGGCTTGATAAGGGATCCAATGCCATTCCTGCCGAATGTAGCCAGCTTCGTTCAAACAGTCTGGACAAACGGGTACTGTATGTTGCCGCACCAAAGCGCGTGGAATGTGCACTCCATCGTAAAATACACCTTGATAGCGGGAGCAAAATGATTGGTTTGAGTGCATTACTGCTAAATGCAGTAGCGGTAACTGTTCATTGTCTGTCAGTGATTCTATGAGTCTAAGTGCACGAATGCGTCGACTGCTACTCTGCGCCGCATGGTAAACGTTCAACCGGCTCAATTCTACTGGAAATGCCCCCGCGGCTTCATGGTCGTGAAGCTGAAGCCAATCCTTTATGGCCCGACTAAACTGTTGATAATATGCAAAGAAATTTTCTTCCGAGAGCCGAAGCATATAGCTCTCTAGCGATTCGTTACTGAAAGGCTTGGGGCGAACAAGCAATTTCATGGCAGCCACCTGCTAAGGTTTCCTTATCAAGGTATAGCAGCTGACCTAGAATTGCGCACAACTTTATTCAAACACAATTTTTATGAAACAACATGGAAGGAGTACAGTAGCTTCCAGCTACATGATAATTCTAATATTTTCATAAGGAACGCAAGATCTGGCAGATGGCAAACTATTAGCAAAAATTAATAAAACCCACATATAAGCTTCTAAAAGGTAAAATTCGTCTTAACTATCCCAGACTGACGAGAGCACGAATCAGGTGCATGCTATCTTTGTAAAATAATATGTGACCAATGCAATTTTTGCATGGTAGCTTACTATTTTGATAAGCCTATTAAACAAAAGCCTCCAAAAGGAGGCTTGTATGCTCTACTTTTTTCTCTTAAGCACTTTCATCAATTACCCATGAGCCTACTTCTTCATTACCAAACTCTGCTTTCCAAGCCTGGATAATTTTATGATTACCACCACGAGTTTCTACTACTTCCTCTGTATGCGGATTTTTATAGACTTTCAGAGGACGTTTTTTACGGCCGTCCATTCCACTTTTCTTAGTGGATTGGCGGTTGTAACTGGGGTCAATCATTTCACATACTTCACGTGCAAGCTTTCCGTATTCTGTCATAAGCGCTTGCAATCTTTCTTTAAATTCAATTTCTTCTTTTAATTCACTATTATTTTCAAGCTCCTGCAGCTCTTCTTGCAGTTTCTTCAACAATTGTTCTTTTTGGATGTAATCTTTAAGCACTGACGTCATGAAATTCGTCCTTTTTAAAATTTCTTTGCTATGAGCCCTTATCACACTGAAAATTTACCAAAGCCTTGCAATCATTCCAAACGGTGAAAAGGAAACTGTCGCTAGATTAAATTGTTACTCTGCTTTTTTCAAAGTCATCCAAGGCTATTCTGTGGTGAAAAAGGTATTTGCAGTAAAAATAATGGTGCATTATATCACCATAAAGTTGCGAGGAGTTACACTATGCGAACCACGGTCACCATTGATGATGCTCTTTATGAACAAGCGCTAGAGCTTGCTGGGCCAGGACTGAACAAGCCATCAGACATATTTCGTGAGGCCCTAAAAACCTATGTGCGAGTACAAGCAGCTCGTCGCCTAGCAGACTTAGGTGGCACCGTTCCTGAGATATCAGACATTATACGCCGTCGCGGAAATCCACCGTCGCAATGAAAATACACATTTTATCCTATCTTATATGAAAAATTTCAGGATGCGCATAGCGGAATTATTCCGAGACTTTCAATGGCCACATCGGTACCAGTCCCCATTGCCACACCGACATCCGCCGTTGCTAAAGCAGGTGCATCATTAACGCCATCGCCTGCCATCAAAACAACGTGGCCTTCGTTTTTCAGTCGCTGGATAATGTTACCCTTATCTTCGGGTAGCACTTCCGCCTCCATCTCATCAATATGAAGTTTTCGGGGAACCGCTTCGGCCGATGTACGGTTATCGCCAGTCAGCATCACTACACGGATTCCATCTTTCTGCAGGGCCGAAATGACGGATTGAGGAATGACAGGGTGCAGGATATTTCTGAAAATGAGTTGGTTTGCTTATAAGACACCAGCCGAGGCACTAATAAAATGCAGCCTTCACGCCAGACATCATAGCGTGTAGTACACGCCGAATCTGCTTTGTACCAAACTCAGTTACACAGAGCAGGATTGGTGCCCGTCCTGCCAGCGTTTTGTTAGAACGAGACAGTCATTCGATCGCGGCCCGCTTGTCCTCGAACACCATCATGGCAAGTTGGATAGCGGTCGCTTTTCAACGGCAACTGTCGGCCGAGGCTGTGTGAAAACCCAAAATCAGTTGGCGATAACAGTGCTTAGCCGTTTTGGCACCACTAACGGGCCAGCAAGGCAGTTCAGAGCACCTTCATTCATTCCGCCAATATCTGAGTTAGTCGAGATAAAGCCTAGGCAGAACTTACTAAGAAGCGCTATTGGCTACTACAGGTATGGCAGAGCCAGGTCAGCATCAATGCCCGCATCGCCTTGATCAAACCCATGGTGCCAAGGATATTCATGACGCGTTTCATGTTGTAAGCAAGTACATGAAGGCTCATTTCCGTGCTGACGTTCTTAAGGCGCTTAGTCAGGAAGTGCGTCGCACCCATCCATGCTTTTAACGTGCCAAAGGGATGCTCAACAGTTTGACGTCGGATGCGCATTATATCCGGCGTCTGATCTAGACGTGAGATTACCGCCTCCAGTACCTCTTCGTGTTCCCAGCGTTTGATGCGCCGATGGATACCCGTGGTGCACTGCGACTTCATTAAGCAACTCGGACAGGCCGAACTCCAATAGCAATGTAGCGTCTGGCCTTTTTCGACGTTCTTGAAGCGCCAAACCAGTCGCTCTCTCGCGGGACAGCGATATTCATTACGTTCGGGCACGTAACGAAACGCCTCTCTGGGAAACATGCCTTTGGCCTGGCTCGGCGAGCTTTTGGGCTTGGGAAGATATGTCGTGATACCGGCCTCGTGACACGCAAGAATCTCCTCCCCTGTAAAATAACCGCGATCAGCCACGACGTGGAGATCGCTGACGCCGCTAGCATTGCGGGCTTGCTTGGCCATCCGGGAAAGCTGACGCCGGTCACTGCGACATTGGTAACCTCATGGGCTACGATTAAGTGATGCCGACTATCGACAGCCGTCTGTACGTTGTAGCCCACTACCCACGTCCCTCGTGTTGTCATGGAGCGAGCATCTGGGTCTGTCAAAGAAACTTGCTGTTCAGGTGCCTCGGTTCTTTGAATTTCAATAGATTGCAGGTGTTGAACTTCTTCTGTGAGGGAGGCGATCTTTTCCTTCAAGCGTGTCGTCTGTGCTTCTGTGACAACAGCGGAGCCTTGATCCATTGCGTCGAGTTGGCGTAAGTAACGCTCAATACTTTTATCGATTTCCTCTGCACGTCGCTTCATCTTGGCAAAGGTGAAGTTACGGTCTCTATTGTTGACCGCCTTAAATTTGCTGCCATCGATTGCCATCACCGATTGTGCAAAGAGTTCCAGACGTCGACATACCAAGACGAAGTCTCGGCAGGTGGCTTGGATCGCCTTGCCATTGTGCTGGCGGAAATCGGCAATCGTTTTGAAGTCCGGTGCGAGGCGCTCCGTTAGCCACATGAATTCAACATTCCGCTGCGCCTCACGTTTCAAACGGCGGCTGGATTGCACGCGGTTGAGGTAACCGTAAAGATAGATTTTTAGAAGTACAGCGGGGTGATAGGCGGCCCGACCCGTGGCATGGGGATCAATACCTTTGAAACCCAGCTGTTTGAGGTCGAGGGCGTCCACGAAAGCCTCAATGGCCCGAACCGGATTGTCATCAGAGACGAAATCATCCAGGAGTTCAGGAAACAACGTAGCTTGGGACCGTGATTCACCTGCGACGAAACGTTTCATCGGTACCTCCCACGATCTGTCATGGGGAAAGTATAGCGACAGCTACGTTTTCACACAGCCTCGGCCAAAAGCGGACTTTTAGGAGCCATTGATATAGCGCTTTAACGCCGCCAACATGCACAGCTTTGTAGTGGAGGCGAAGCCGCAACGGGAAAGCTGTCGCCGTGCTTGGTTTTGATACTCATTGAGCCTTCTCCCCCAGCTCAGTCCGTTTGGCTAA
>TARA_R100001369_G_scaffold30017_1_pt1 | contig 18699 bp, 15 predicted proteins | sample TARA_R100001369 | Tara Oceans TARA_R100001369 (sample SAMEA2621528) | marine metagenome | biome: marine biome (ENVO:00000447); feature: surface water layer (ENVO:00002042); material: "saline water (ENVO:00002010), including plankton (ENVO:xxxxxxxx)" | depth 5 m | reverse complement strand
CATTAAGCGATGCGCCATTTCACCATCATTGGTAAATAATAACAAACCAGTCGAGTTAATATCCAAGCGCCCAACCATGACCCAGCGATCATGAGTCAATTTTGGCAAACGTTCAAAAACTGTTGGACGACCTTCTGGATCATTGGCAGAACATACTTCGCCTTCAGGCTTATAATAAGCTAAAACGCGACGACGCTTTTCATTTTCAGCCGTATATTTGATTTGACGACCGTCAACACGGATCTCATCGCCTTGCTCAACGCGGTCGCCGATGGTTGCGGGTCCATTATTAACGGTCACACGACCTGCTTTGATCACTTCTTCCATCTGACGACGTGAACCAAGCCCCATGCGAGCGAGGGCTTTTTGCAGTTTTTCATCTTTCATAACGATATCCTTGAGTCGGTGGGTTTACATTTCTCAATGTATAAATTTGGACTGACTATTATACGCTATTTATCAAAGCTATGTTTAAGAGATGTTTTTTTAAGACTAACTATGGTGTAATAACCTTCCGTTTACATAGTTAAGCGCTATACATCATGAATTCATTTAATATTCATAAAAGTTAAATCTAACTGAATGTTACTCTTAAGTAGATTTCACCAAAAAATTTCCCTTATATGTTCAATCTTTAAGCACCTATGTTATTATGGCTTTGTTTTTTTGTATATAGTATGTGCGTTTTAGTATGGCTGTCTTTTTTCTCATTGCTAGACATTACTTATATCTATGATTTATAAAGGTTTTTCTATGTTTTTCAATTCATCAAAGCTATTAAGTGTAACGTGTCTACTCATGATTAGCTTAGTGTCAGGCTGCTCTAGTATTAACGCAGGACTTCAAGCAGGCGAGTTACCGCCTAGCGGGACATTTGTCGCTGACAATGGTATTCAGTTCAATGTGCAACCGTTAAATCTAGCTACTCTACCGCCTAAGCAAGCGATTGTTACTGATAATGATTTGTATACTTTAGCCAAAACCTCCGGGCGAGTAGAATATCGTATTGAGCAAGGGGATATCATAAGCGTTACCCTTATTGATTATCCGGATATTAATGCATCGACATCAAGTCTGACAGTCGATCAACAAGGCTTTATTCAATTCCCTCTAATAGGTCGTATTAAAGCCAGTGGTATGAGTGTGCCACAATTTACTGCTACCTTACAAAGTAAACTACAACGTTATCTTAAGTACTCTGATCCACAAGTGAAGATTATAAATTATCGTGGTAGTAAATTCTTTATTGATGGGGATGTTAAGCAGTCTGGTGAGTTTGCTATTGCTGATGTACCAGTATCTCTATACAGTGCAATTTCTATGGCAGGTGGAGTAACGGCTACGGGTGATTCAAACAATATAGTGCTTAACCGCAGAGGGAAAAATTACAGTTTTGGTTTACAGTCGTTACGCCAAATGGGCCTATCGGCTAATCAAATATATCTGCAAGATGGCGACTCTATCCATGTTAATAGCCAAGACCGTAATAAGGTATATGTCCTAGGAGAGTTTGGACAAGTAGAACCTGTCCCTATTTTGGAGCAAGGTATCAATTTAGCGCAGGTGTTGGGTGAGTCTAAAGGGCTTAATTCTAGTACTGCGAATGCCGCAAAAATATATGTTGTTCGCGATAATCTAAATACACGAGCGACGGATATTTATTATGTAGATATGCAAACGATCACTAGCTTTGCCCTTGCTAATCGTTTCGAGATGCAGCCTAACGATATCGTTTATGTTGATCCAACTGGATTGACGCGTTGGAATCGTGTTCTTAGCGCAATACTGCCGTCAACTTCAGCAGTTAGAAGTCTTTCAAGTTTATAGGTAAGAGTTATTATGGCATTTGATAATATTTTGGTTGTTTGTGTAGGTAATATTTGTCGTAGTCCCATGGCAGAAGCACTGTTAAAACAACGCTATCCTGACAAAGCTATTGACTCCGCTGGTGTTGGGGCATTAGTTGGTCACCCTGCTGACCCTGCTGCGTTAGAAATCATGACCGAGAGACAGCTCGATATTACCAATCATATGGCAAAACAGATCGATGAAAAGCTAGCTAAAAAGGCCGATATTATCTTTACCATGTCAGATGGTCAAACGAAATGGATCGAAGAGCGCTGGCCATATTGCCGTGGCAAAACCTTTAAGCTAGGTCATTGGATGAATAAAGACATTGCCGACCCTTATAAACATGATATGAGTGCTTTTGAAACAGCATATCAAGATATTGTCGAAAGCCTAGAACAGTGGGCCGATAAAGTTAGCTAAATAGCTGCCATTAAACGACTAACCTTAAGTGATGAACATACAGTTATGAATACAGATTCAAAGAATTTATCAAACTCTGCTTCTAAAGAAGATAATGACGACATTGATCTTATGGCGCTGCTGTTTGCCATTTTGCGTGGCTGGAAGACCATCGTATTTTTTGCTGTATTGGGTTTATTAATTGGTATCTTGTATAGCAGATATATCAATCCTACTTTTAAGTCAGACGCTTTAATACAGATCGAGCAAAACTCTCAAGGCATTTCAGCACTAGGTAGCGATATTTCGAGTTTGATTGGGTCAGAAGCTAGCAAAGCTCAGACAGAGGCGGAATTGATAAGGTCTCGTATGATCTTAGAGCCAGTTGTTAATTTATTGCATCTGCGTATAAGACTTTCTGACCCCAATATTGGGAAGCTCGATAGAATAAAAAGTAATAGTACGGATACTCAGATAAATAAACCTGAAAACGTATCTCTTAAGACTGAGGACGGTAAAGTAGAAGTCAGCCACTTTAACGTCTCGCAACAGTATTTAAACCGCCAATTTACTCTGACGCGCTCTGGTACAGGTTTTGTGTTAAGTAATGGCTTTGATGACTTTAAAGGTCAGATTGGCAAAATGCATCAATTCAGAGGGACGGATGGTCAGATCCAAATCAAAGTCAACGACCTTCCAGCTGATGGATATTCTGTTAATATTACTAAGCAGTCTCTACAAAATGCTACTAATGCTATAAATAGCGCATTAGATGTCAAAGAGAGAGGTCAGCAGACGGGTATTATCGAGTTATCAATGACTGGCCCGAATCAGGAGCAAGTAACTTCATTACTAAGACAGATAGTTGTATCCTATGTTAATCAGAATCAGTCTCGTGGCACTGAGGAAACAACAAAAACAATTAAGTTTATGGAAACTCAAATTCCAACACTAAAAAAGAAATTAGAGGATTCTGAAAAGGAATTCAATAAATTCCGTGAAAAGTCTGGAACTATAGATATTGGTCAAGAAGCAGGCATATTGTTAAATGAGAACTCTCAAATTGACGCACAGCTTAATGAGTTAAAACTTAAAAAAGCAGATCTTACTACTTACTATACCGAAGACCATCCGCTAGTCATTCAAATCAACGAGCAGCTTGCATTGCTTAGTGATAGAAAACGAGAAATAGATAACACTATTGCCGGTTTACCTGAAGTACAACGAGAATTTTTACAATTATCAGAAGACACGGCTATTAACAGAGAGATTTACCTCACTTTGCTTAAAAACTACGAGCAATTAAAAATTGTTAAAGCCGGCCAAATTGGGTTTGCACGTATTATTGATTTGCCTATCAGTACATTCAATACTATTGCACCTAAAAAGTTACAAATTTGGGTATTAGCGACGTTACTGGGTACTATGCTAGGCGCAATATTAGTATTAATTAAAAGCTTGCTTAGAAATGTGGTCAAAGATCCTGAGCGTATTGAAGCTAAAACAGGTGTTCCTGTAGTAGCGACAATCCCACGCTCTCCACTATTAACAAGACTGCGTAGAAACAAGAAAGCGCCTAACAGATTACTGGCTTACGTAGATAATAATAGTTTGAGCTATGAAGCTATTAAGAGCTTAAGAACCAACCTGATGTTTGGTATGCCAGTGCAGGGTCGAGCAGGTCAACGAGCCAAAGTTATCCTCATCACGGGTGAAAGCCCTGGTGTCGGTAAATCCTTTATCTCTTCTAACTTAACTGAGGTATTTGCCCAGTTAGACAAAAAAGTCCTGATTATAGATGCCGATATGCGCTTGGGCGAGTTGCATAGGATGTTTAGTATGAGCCAAGATAATGGTTTGGCAGATTATCTATCACAGGATACGTCTCATTTATCAAAAGGTAACTCTGAAGTATCAAAAGCTTTTACTACTCAAGACGCTAATAGTTTGGCAAGCTTTATCCATCCGACTGGTATAGATAATATCGATTTTATGCCACGAGGTCAGCATCCACGTAACCCTGCTTCACTATTGGCTAATGGCAGTTTTGATCATTTAATGACAGAACTAAACCTGCATTATGATTATATTATTATTGACTCACCGCCTGTATTGGCAGCTTCTGACGCTATGATATTAGCGCAACACGCTGACAAGGTATTGATGGTCACCAGATACGATGACTCGATAGAAGGGCAATTGGTGTATGCGGTCAATCAGATGAATAAAGCCAATATACAAGTTGACGGCATTATCCTTAACGATGTACAACAAGGGATTATGAGCAAATATAGTTATCACTATAGTTATGCTTATGGTAACAATAATTAATTATTTTTAGATTTCTTAGCTAAATTAATATCCTTTGAGTAGTTGAGTGTTATGTTGATAAAGTCAGAAACTAAAAGTACGTACCAATCACTGAATGATAAAAGTAGTTGGTTACAACATATAGCAGAATATTTGTTGTCACTACCTCGTAGCATCAAGCGCGCCATTCTGCTTAGTACAGACTTTGTACTGTCATTGATTTGTTTGTTTTTAGCCTTGTCTTTACGCTATGGCTATCTTGGTAATCATATTGGTCTATTGGCCCTATTCTGTTATGCGATTATCCCTATTGCAGGTTTGTATGCGATAGGATTTTATCAAGGGGTGGCTAGAGGTTTCTTTGATGCCGTTATGGCCAATGTCTCACGGCTGTTTTTTTTGCTGATTGTATTGTATGAAGTTGTTCTATTCATTGACTTCTTTCCCACCATGCCGCGCTCAGCCCCTATCATATTCTTATTTCTATTCTTTATATGGTTGTGGAATAGCAGACTGACTATTCGTGAGTTTCTAACGCGCCTACAAGGCAAGAGCCAACAACGCACTAAAAATGAGGATGGTTATGAAAATGTCGTTATTTATGGGGCGGGAGAGGCGGGTCGAGACTTATTAGAAGGCTTAAGAAACTCTCATAAATATAATGTGGTTGCTTATGTTGATGACGATCCACAGCTTACTGGTGCTTATTTACTTGGCAAAAAGATTTATTGTGCTGATGAGTTAGTAAGCTTGGTAGAGGAGCTAGATGTTGCGCAGGTATTTCTGGCTATACCCTCTATTAGTCGGACGCAAAAACGCCAGATTATAGACAAGCTCTCAGGCATTGCCATAAAAATAAAAGAATTGCCAAGCTTAGAGGAAATTGCTGACGAAAAAGTGACCGTCAGTAGTATGCGCAAGGTGGACATCTTAGATGTACTAGATCGCCAAACTGTCGAGCCGGATGCACGTTTGTTACAAAAAAACATCAGCGGTAAATGCGTACTGGTCACTGGCGCTGGCGGCTCTATCGGTAGTGAGTTATGTCGTCAAGTGATTAAAAATAAACCTAAATGTATCGTACTATATGAGCTGTCCGAGTTTGCACTTTATAGTATTCATCAAGAGCTGACCATCAAGCAAGCCAATACGCCTGCCTATAAAAATATTGAAATTATTGCGGTCATCGGTAACGTCACCAATGAATCGAACCTGCTTAGAATACTGAATCTCTACAATATACAGACGGTTTATCATGCTGCTGCCTATAAACATGTGCCTATGGTTGAGCACAATCCGTTTGAAGGCGTCATTAATAATACCAAAGGTACTTATCACTGTGCCCGAGCTGCGATTGCAGCAAATGTTGAGACCTTTGTACTTATATCGACCGATAAAGCAGTAAGACCGACCAATGTGATGGGTGCTTCTAAGCGTTTGGCAGAGTTGGTTTGCCAAGCGCTAAGCCAGACGGATAGCCAGACCTGCATTAGTATGGTGCGTTTTGGTAATGTTCTAGGCTCGTCCGGTTCTGTAGTACCGTTATTTACCAAACAGATAGAACAAGGTAAGCCGATTACGGTCACCCATCCTGATGTGACCCGTTACTTTATGACGATTCCAGAAGCGGCAAACTTAGTCATCCAAGCAGGTGCGATGGCATCAGGTGGTGAGGTGTTTGTGCTTGATATGGGAGAACCGGTCAAGATTGTTGACTTGGCCCACCGAATGATTCACTTAAGTGGTTTTGATATTAAAGATGCTGCCCATCCTGAGGGTGATATCGAAGTCATCTTTACTGGACTTAGAGATGGAGAAAAGCTCTATGAAGAGCTGATCATCGGTGAAGACAATATTGAGTCCACTTACCACCCTCTTATCATGCAAGCGATAGAGCATAGCTTTCCATTGGGTGAGCTTGAATCAGTATTGTTTGAGCTCACTGAAAAGCAAAAACAATTCGATGTCCCTTGGCTAAAACAGCAATTCAAGCAGTTTGTAGCAGGCTATCAAGAAGGATCTAAAGCTGCATAACTCTCAATAAACACCCTAAATACTATTTTTCAACTAAAATTGGTTAGATAAACAAAGGAAAGTTATGTTAGATATCGATAATATAAAAATAGCGGTTATCGGGCTTGGCTATGTAGGTCTGCCATTAGCAGTTGAGTTTGGTAAGCATCGCCCAGTAATCGGTTTCGATATTAATACCAAGCGCGTGCAAGAGTTAAGAAATGGTTTTGATGGGACGCTTGAAGTAAACAGTGAAGAGCTCAAATCCGCTAGTTCATTAACATTTACCACTGAATTGAGCGAAATTACTGATTATAACTTTTATATTGTCACCGTACCGACGCCGATTGATGAAAACAATGCACCGGATCTTACGCCTTTAGAAAGTGCTTCTGAAGCGGTGGGAAAAGTCATGAAAGCTGGCGATATCGTGGTTTATGAATCGACTGTCTACCCTGGTGCAACAGAAGAGGTCTGTATCCCTATTATAGAAAAAATATCTGGTTTAGCCTTTAACCAAGATTTTTATGTTGGATATAGCCCAGAACGTATCAATCCAGGTGATAAGGTAAATACCCTAACTAAAATCACTAAGATTACTTCAGGCTCAACACCAGCAGCAGCTGATTTAATCGATAGTCTCTATGCTTCTATTATTACGGCTGGTACTTATCGAGCAACATCCATCAAAGTTGCTGAGGCTGCAAAAGTTATTGAAAATACGCAGCGCGACTTAAATATCGCTATCGTTAATGAGTTTGCCAAGATCTTTAATATCATTGGTATAGATACGCAAGCGGTATTGGATGCTGCAGGTAGCAAATGGAATTTTCTTAAATTTAAGCCTGGTTTGGTTGGTGGGCATTGTATCAGTGTAGATCCCTATTATTTGACTCATAAAGCTCAAGAAGTTGGTTACCGTCCAGAAGTGATACTTGCGGGACGACGTATCAACGACGGTATGGGGCAGTATGTGGCCACGCAAATGGTCAAAAAGCTGGCGCGTAATAAAATACATATCGATGAGGCGAAAGTATTGGTACTCGGTTTTACCTTTAAAGGTGATTGCCCTGATACCCGTAATACCAAAGTCATTGATATTATCAAAGAGCTAAAAAGCTTTAATATTAATGTTGATGTCTATGATGATTGGGCAGATAAGCAAGAAGTATTTCAGCATTACGGGATAGACTTAATTGTTGATTTGCAGAAAGGCTATTACGATGGCGTCGTGGTTGCTGTTGATCACAGTAAGTATAAGCAGATGGGTGTGGATGCAATTAGAGCATTAGCTAAACCAAATCATGTGGTTTACGACGTCAAGCATGTATTCCAAGAAGGCGAAACAGATATTCGTTTATAAAAACTTAAGGATAGTAGAATGAAAAAATTTGCACTGATAGGCGCAGCTGGTTATATCGCTCCACGTCATATGAAAGCTATCAAAGAGACTGGTAATGAGCTATCTGTCGCCTATGATATCAATGATTCTGTTGGTATTATCGATAGTATCTCTCCTAGTAGTGAGTTCTTTACAGAGTTTGAACGTTTTAGCGATTATTGTTATCAGCTTAGGCGCGATACTGACAAAAAAATTGACATCGTTTCAATTTGTTCTCCCAATTATTTGCATTATTCGCATATTGCTGCTGGTCTTAGAATGGGGGCAGATGTGATATGTGAAAAACCATTAGTACCTACTGAAGCGGCTCTTGATGAGTTAATAGCGGTTGAAAAAGAAACAGGGCATAAAGTCTATAACATACTACAGCTTCGTCATCATGATGCAATATTGGAATTAAAAGATAAAATCGCTAATGAAAATCGTGCAGAGAAATATGAGGTAGAGCTGACTTATATTACCTCTCGCGGTAAATGGTATCTAGAGAGCTGGAAAGGCGATCTAAGTAAATCCTTTGGTATTGCGACCAATATTGGCGTACATTTCTTCGACATGTTGCACTTTATATTCGGTGATTTAGTAGAGAGTGAAGTCTACTATACGGATGAGACTAAAGCTGGTGGCTATTTAGAGTATGACAAAGCTCGTGTACGTTGGTTCTTATCGATTGATGCCAATGATTTACCTGAAAGTGTTAAAGGAAAGCAACCTACTTATCGTTCAATTGTTATTGAAGGTGATGAGATTGAGTTCTCAGGTGGTTTTACTGATTTGCATACTATCTCTTATCAGGAAATCCTTGCAGGGCGTGGCTATGGCTTAGAAGATGCACGGTTTGGTGTAAAAACGGTTGAAAATATCCGTTATGCCAAAGACTCTACTACAGATGAGTCTAGATTACATCCGAATGTCAAAAAACTATTGATAGGATAGTAAGATGAACAATAATGTGCAAATACATCCTTCAGCAGTCATTCATGATGATGTTGTCATTGAAGATGATGTTTATATAGGACCTAACTGTATTATAGGCTATCCACCCGAAGATAAATCTGTGTTTCCTGAAACGCCCTATACCGTTCATATAGGTTCAGGTACAAAAATTACTGGAAATGTGACTATTGATGCTGGAACTATCAGGAACACATATATTGGAAATGACTGTTTTTTGATGAAAGGTGCTTATGTAGCGCATGATGTCATTATTGGGAACAAAGTCACGCTATCTAGCCACGTAATGCTTGGAGGCCATGTAGAGGTCATGGAGGGCTCTAACTTAGGTATGGGCTGTATTGTGCATCAGCGTCAAAAGATTTGGCCTTATTGTATGATTGGTATGGGGGCAATTATAACTAAAAAGCTGGTTGTTGAGCCTTTCTCTATATATGCTGGCAACCCAGCAAAGAAAATAGGAAAGAATGATAGAGGTGTTGAGAAAAGCGGACTTGATGAACATACCATGACTTCCATACAAGAAAAATTCAACGCAAGCAGGTGATTATTATGCAGTTTATTGATCTGGTCGCACAGCAGGACAGAATAAAAGACAAACTAAATGCCAATATCCAAAAGGTATTGGCTCACGGTCAATATATTTTAGGTCCTGAAGTACATGAGCTTGAAGAAAAGCTATCAGCATATACGGGTGCTAAATACTGTATCACTTGTGCTAACGGTACTGATGCGCTACAAATCGCTCAAATGGCATTTGGTATCGGTCCTGGAGACGAGGTCATTACGCCAGGATTTACTTATATTGCGACAGCAGAGACGGTAGCGGTATTAGGTGCCAAGCCTATCTATGTAGATATCAATCCAAAAACTTATAACCTAGATGTCAAGCAGCTTGAAGCTGCTATTACACCGCGCACTAAAGCCATTATTGCAGTTAGCCTCTATGGTCAATGTGCAGACTTTGATGCTATTAATGCTATCGCAGCGAAATATAATATTCCAGTGATTGAAGATGCTGCACAAAGCTTTGGCGCTAGCTATAAAGGTAAGAAGTCTTGTAATTTAACGACGGTTGCCTGCACTAGCTTTTTCCCTAGTAAGCCGCTAGGTTGCTACGGTGATGGTGGTGCGATATTTACCAATGATGAGGCGCTGGCGACCGTAATACGCCAAATAGCACGTCATGGTCAAGATCGACGCTATCACCACATCAGAGTCGGTGTGAACAGTCGTTTAGATACCTTACAAGCAGCGATACTACTGCCTAAGCTTGAAATCCTAGATGATGAGATGCAAGCACGTCAGCGTGTGGCAGAGACGTACAATCATCTCTTTACTGAAGCGGGAATTACAACGATACCATTTATCGAAGCACACAATCAAAGTGCATGGGCACAATATACTATCCAAGTTGATAATCGTGACGAGGTACAAGCCAAGCTAAAAGAAGAGGGTATCCCGACAGCGGTACATTATCCTATACCTCTAAATAAGCAGCCTGCGGTTGCAGATACTAATGCGGTATTGCCAGTAGGTGATGCGATCGCTGAGCGAGTTATGAGTTTGCCGATGCATCCTTATCTAATACAAGATGAGCAAAATATTATAGTTAATCTAGTCAAAGAAATGATTAATAATGATTAAAAAAGATAGCTTGGTTAGCGGAGCAGGTATTTACTTAGTTTCGAATATCTTGAACGCTGTTATTCCATTTATTTTACTGCCTATACTAACGCGCTACTTAAACCCATCTGAGTATGGCAAAGTGGCTATGTTTCAAACGCTGTTGGGTGCATTAGGTGCATTTGTAGGTGCAACCTTTGTAGGTGCAGTAAATAGAAAGTTCTATGATCCAAATATAGACAAGACAGAAATGGCTGAATTTATTGGATCATGTATTCAACTGATTTTTATTTTTTCTATATTCGTATTTTTAGTACTCTTTGTATTTCAAGATAAGTTTTCTGAATGGTTAAGCTTAGAACCTAGCTATGTTCTATTTGTTGTGATTGTTTCTTTTTGCATGGTAATTATAAATTTGCGTTTAGGACAATGGCAAATAAGAAAAAAAGCATTCAAATATGGTGTTTTACAAATATCCCAAAGCCTATTGAATATGTTGTTGTCTTTATTATTAGTTGTAGTGCTTTTAAAAGGTGCAGAAGGACGAATAAACGCTCAGATAATCGCAAGTACAGTATTTGCAGTAATAGCTTTAGTCCTCTTGAAAAAAGATAATTTACTCCATGTTTTTACATGGCGTAAAGACTATTTATCTGAAGTGCTAAAATTCGGTGTACCTTTAATGCCTCATATAGCAGGTGGGTTTTTATTAACTACAGTCGATAGATTCGTTATTAATAAAGAAATTGGACTGGCTGAAGCGGGTATTTATATGGTTGCTGTCCAATTGACAGCCGCTATAGGTATTGTATTTGATGCAATTAATAAAGCTTATGTACCTTGGTTATTTGAAAAGTTAACAGCAGACGACTTACAACAAAAGCAAAAGATAGTTAAGCTCACCTATGTGTGGTTTGGTTTAATTATGGCTGGTGTTATACTGTCTTTTTGGGTAGGCCCTCTTCTAGTAGTACTGATAGCAGGCGAGCAGTATGCAGAAGCAGGTAAGGTAGTTGGATGGTTAGCGTTGGGTCAAGGTTTCCAGGGGATGTATCTAATGGTGACTCACTATATATTTTATTCTAAAAGAACAGGTTTACTTTCTTTTGCATCTATAAGCTCTGGTATTTTAAATTTAGTTTTATTAATTTTATTGGTTCGAGTTTTTGGTTTAGAAGGGGCAGCTGTTGCGTTCGCTACTTCTATGGGTATTCGGTTTTTACTAACTTGGTGGATAGCGCAGAAACGCCATCCAATGCCTTGGTTTAGTCTTATAAGTAGATAGGTTTAACATGAGTTCTATTTTAAGTTTAATCGGTAGAGAAAAAGAGCTTTTTACTACCGACATACAAGATAAACAACAAGAATTACACGACATAGTATCTACCTCTAGATTTTTAGTATTAGGTGGTGCTGGCTCAATTGGTCAAGCAGTTGTCAAAGAGATATTTAAGCGCAATCCACAGAAGTTACACGTTGTAGATATTAGTGAAAATAATTTAGTCGAACTAGTACGTGATATTCGTAGCTCTTTTGGCTATATCAATGGTGATTTTCAAACCTTTGCTTTAGATATTGGATCTATTGAATATGATGCTTTTTTTAAGGCTGATGGTCAGTTTGACTATGTGCTTAACTTATCGGCACTGAAACATGTGCGTAGTGAAAAAGACCCTTATACGCTCATGCGTATGATCGATGTAAATATTTTTAATACTGATAAGACATTACAGCAATCTATCAACACTGGTATTAAGAAATATTTTTGTGTATCAACTGATAAAGCGGCAAACCCAGTCAATATGATGGGCGCATCCAAACGTATTATGGAGATGTTTTTAATGCGTCGCAGCTTAGAGGTTGATATTTCTACTGCGCGTTTTGCCAACGTTGCTTTCTCTGATGGTTCGTTATTACATGGCTTTAATCAACGTCTAGAGAAGCGTCAGCCTATCGTAGCCCCTAACGACATAAAACGTTATTTCGTCACTCCTCAAGAGTCTGGCGAACTATGCCTAATGTCCTGTATTTTTGGTGAAAACCGCGATATTTTCTTCCCTAAGCTCAGTGCAAACTTGCACCTTATTTCTTTTGCAGATATTGCTATCAAATACCTTGAACAAAAAGGTTTTGAGCCAGTGCTATGTGATAGCGAGGACGAAGCACGAGAGTTGGCTAAAATTTTGCCACAGCAGGGTAAATGGCCTTGTTTGTTCACTGGTAGCGATACAACCGGCGAAAAAGATTTTGAAGAGTTTTTTACTGATGCAGAGGTACTTGATATGCAACGCTTCAGTAATTTAGGGGTCATCAAAAATAAACCTGTCTTCAATGCTGAATTGCTAGCAGAGTTTGAAGACAATATTGGCTCAATGAAAGCTGAACTGGCTTGGGATAAAGAAGCTATTATTGATCTGTTCTTCAAAATGCTTCCTGATTTCGGTCATAAAGAAACCGGTAAATATCTTGACGGCAAAATGTGAGACAAAAATGCACACTCAACTGATAAAGCTAGTCCGAGATATCTATGCTACTGATGAGTTTATACCTCTGCATGCGCCAGTATTCATGGGCAATGAACAAGCGTATTTGACAGAGACGATTACTAGCACTTTTGTATCTAGTGTTGGTAAATTCGTTGATGAATTCGAGCAAAAAATTCAAGACTTTACCCATACGACACGTGCCATAGCGACTGTTAACGGTACGGCTACTTTACATACAGCTCTACATTTAACAGGTGTCCAGGCGGGTGATCTAGTAATTACCCAAGCCTTAACTTTTGTAGCAACCTGCAATGCGTTATATCATATGGGCGCAAAGCCTGTTTTTATTGATATAGAACCAAATGCTTTTGGTTTATGTCCTAAAGCTACCTCTTTGTGGTTTTCCGAAAATGCTGTACTGGATGTTGATGGTCAGTGTCGTCATAAAGAAAGCGGCGCTGCAATAAAAGCCATTATGCCAATGCATACCTTTGGCCACCCAGTACAGCTTGATGAGCTATTGCTAATTTGCCAAGATTGGAAACTAACGCTAATTGAAGATGCTGCTGAGAGCTTAGGTTCTTATTATAAGGGTCAACATACAGGTACTTTAGGTCGCTTTGGTACTTTAAGTTTTAACGGTAATAAAGTGATTACTACTGGTGGCGGTGGCATGTTGTTATGCCGTGATCAAGAGGATGGTGTTAAAGCCAAACATGTAACCACTACTGCCAAAGCACCACACGCTTATGAGTTCTATCATGATGAGGCTGGATTTAATTATCGCATGCCTAATCTTAATGCCGCTCTTGGTTGCGCGCAGATGGAACAGCTTGAGGTAATTCTAGCAAATAAGAGAGCTACTGCTGAGCGCTATGCTGAATTCTTTAAAGACAGTGATTATAGGTTTGTAAAAGAGCCGGAATATGCAGGTTCTAATTACTGGTTAAATGCGATAGTTTGTCCTGATTTGGATAGCCGTAATAAGCTGTTAGAAACTACCAACGCACAAGGGGTCATGACTCGTCCAGTTTGGCAATTGATGCATCGATTGCCTATGTTTGCCAATGATTTACGTGGTGATCTGACTAATTCTGAATGGGCTGAGGCTAGGTTAATTAATCTACCAAGCTCTGTTGTGAGAAATTAACATGAGAAAAATTGCAGTCTTTACTGGTACACGAGCAGAATATGGCTTGTTGTATTGGTTGTTGAAAGACATACAAGCAGATTCTACTTTAGAGTTGCAGTTACTTGTATCGGCTATGCATTTGTCACCTGAGTTCGGTATGACATACCAGCAAATCGAAGCAGACGGCTTTGTTATTACTGAAAAAGTGGAAATGTTACTTTCTTCAGATTCTGCCGTAGGTACTGCTAAAAGCATTGGTTTAGGTGTCATTGGGTTTGCAGATGCATTAGCACGTATGAAGCCTGATGTGCTGGTTATTTTAGGGGATCGCTTTGAAGCGCTAGCAGTTGCCCAGGCTGCTATGGTTTTACGCATACCTATTGCTCATATTCATGGCGGAGAGATAACCGAAGGTGCATATGATGATGCCATTCGTCATGCCATTACCAAGCTGAGCTTATTGCATTTTACATCAACTGAAACACACCGTAATCGTGTGATTCAATTAGGCGAATCGCCTAGCCATGTGTATAATGTTGGAGCGGTAGGCCTTGATCACTTAGAGCGTAGTAACTTGATGTCAATTGATGAGTTAGCAAGTTCCTTAAACTTTCAGCTTGATCAGCCTTATCTTTTAGTTACCTATCATCCAGTAACTTTGGCTTCTGAACCCGCTAAAGAGTCTTTTTTAAACCTCCTAACTGCAATTGACCAATTTCCAGAACTTCAAATTATATTGACTTATCCGAACGCTGATGATGGTGGTAGAGAGATTATTCCTTTGCTAGAAGCGTATGCTAAGAAACAGCCACAACGTATATTGGCTATACCTTCCTTAGGCCAACTGCGTTATTTAAGTGCTGTAAAGCATGCTACAGCTGTTGTGGGTAACTCTTCTAGTGGCATTATTGAAGTCCCCTCTTTCAAAGTGCCGACAGTTAATATTGGCGAAAGACAGCGAGGACGCTTAGCTGCTTACAGTGTTCTTTCTTGTGCAGTTGATACAGATTCTATAGTTAGTACGCTAAGATACGCATTAGATGCGGATCTTAGTCAAGTAGTAAATCCTTATGGCAAAGGTAATGCGAGCGGGGCAATTTTAAAGCATCTAAGGGCTGCTGAATTGACTGAAATAAAGACGTTTTATGATATTCAAGGAGTTAAATGATTATGGTTAAAATCATCGCTGAAGCTGGAGTTAATCACAATGGCAGTAAAGATTTAGCTTTTAAGTTGGTTGATGCTGCTCACGCTGCAGGGGTTGACATAGTAAAGTTCCAAACTTTCAAAGCTAAAAACCTAGTAACCAAAAGTGCTCAACAAGCAGAGTATCAGACACGCAATACTGGTATCGATGAATCGCAATTTGAGATGCTTAGTCAACTTGAACTAGACTATGAAACTCATAAGGAATTAATTAATTATTGTCATGAGCTTGGTATTGAGTTTCTTTCAACTGCTTTTGATAAAGAGAGTCTACAGTTTTTAGTAAATGATCTAAAATTAACGACTTTGAAAATTCCATCGGGCGAATTAACTAACGCGCCTTTTGTGTTAGAACATGCACAAACAGGATGTGATCTAATTATCTCAACAGGTATGGCTAGTCTAGCTGAAGTTGAAGCTGCTCTAGGTGTTATTGCATTCGGCTTAACTAATACAAATAACTCACAACCTAATGAATTAAATTTTGCAGCAGCTTATATTAGTAAAGCAGGACAAGCTGCATTAAAAGATAAAGTAACTATATTGCATTGTACAACTGAATATCCAGCACCAGTAAACGAGGTTAATCTGAATGCTATGAATACCTTGAGCGCTACTTTTAAATTGACAGTGGGTTATTCAGATCATAGTGCTGGTATTACCATACCGATCGCAGCAGCAGCTTTAGGTGCTCAGTTAATTGAAAAGCACTTTACCCTAGATAAAACGATGCCAGGTCCTGATCACAAAGCGTCATTAGAACCTGACGAGCTAATTGCTATGGTAAGTGCTATTCGCGATATTGAGCAAGCTTTGGGTAATGGTATTAAAGGCCCACAACCTTCAGAGATTAAAAATAAACCGATAGCACGTAAAAGTTTAGTGGCAGCAGAAGCAGTGAAAGCAGGTGAAATTTTCACAGAGAATAATCTAACTATCAAAAGGCCTGGAACTGGTGCTTCTCCCTATCTTTACTGGTCTCTGTTGGGCAACACCGCTCAGCAAGATTATAGTGAAGGAGATCTTATTCATGTCTAAGCCGTTAGTAATAATAGGCGCAGGGGGTCATGCTGCAGTTTTGGCTGAAATACTAATAACTAGAGGGCAAAAAATTGTTGCTGTTGTTTCCCCTGAGGTCATTGCCGATAACAGTCCTCTTACAGGTATAAATCGAATAAAAACTGACGAAGCTTTGTTAACTGCTTATTTACCAGAACAAGTCAAACTGGTTAATGGTATGGGGGCAATCCCAGGTAACGACTTGCATTTCCGACTGTTTAATTATTTTTCTGAACATGGCTATCACTTTGAATCTGTTATTTCTCCTGATGCGACCGTGTCGAAATACGCACGATTAGCTGAGGGTGTACAGATTATGGCTGGTGCCATTGTGCAAACAAACGCCAGTATTAATATGAATTGTATAATTAATAGTGGTGCAATTATTGAGCATGATTGCTGTATTGGGACTCATAACCATATCGCACCTGATGCAACGTTGAGTGGTGCTGTCATCACAGGGAGCCAGGTACATGTAGGTACTGGAGCAAATGTGATACAAAGTATAAAGATTGGTGAGCAAGCTGTGATAGGTGCTGGCTGTACAGTAGTTCGAGATGTTCCTGCAAAGCAAGTCATGGTCCCTGCACGCAGCCGTATTCTTCGTTAAGAGAGAACCTATGAATGACTGGAAAAATGTAGTTTTAACACCCAAAGCAACCATTCGCGATGCGATGCGTACTATTGATAAAGCTGCGCTACGTATTGGACTGGTCTGTGATGAACAAAATAAATTGCTCGGTACTGTAACCGATGGTGATATTCGTCGTGGTTTATTGGCAGCGTGTGATATGTTAGATCCTGTTAATAAGGTAATGAATAAAAATCCTATAGTCGTAAAACCAACGGATACACGTCAACAGCGTATAGATATCATGGATAAGCATGATTTATTATCTTTACCTGTAGTTAATGATAACCACTACTTGATTGGGTTAGAGACATTACATCAAGTTCTGCAACCAAAAAGGCAAGATAACCCTGTATTTATTATGGCTGGTGGCTTTGGAACACGTTTACGTCCATTGACTGATCATTGTCCTAAGCCGATGCTACGAGTAGGCGATAAGCCTATGCTAGAGCACTTGATTAATCAATTTATTAGTCTTGGTTTTCACGACTTTTATATTTCTACTCACTATATGCCAGAGCAAATTAGTAACTACTTTGGTAACGGTAGTAAATGGAATATAACCATCACTTATGTACATGAAGACTCACCATTAGGTACGGGAGGTGCTTTAGGATTATTGCCAGAAAGCTTACCTAAACTGCCACTAATTATGATGAACGGTGATGTGCTAACTAAAGTAGATTTTAAGCGCCTATTAGACCATCATGAGACAAATGAATTTGATGCTACTATGTGTGTCAGAGAAGTGGAGCATCAGATATCGTTTGGCGTTATTGAAACTGAACAACAACTTATTATTAATATGGTGGAAAAACCAACTTATCGGTATAAAATTAATACTGGTATTTATGTTCTTAACCCTAACATCGTAGCTAGTGTCCAAGTTGATCAATATATTGATATGCCGGCTCTGTTAGAACAGCACAGAGTGAACAATAAGCGTATAGGTGCATATACAAGCTATGATTACTGGCTGGATATAGGACAAATGAAAGATTATCAAAAAGCACAAACTGATATTGAAGTTTACTTTAAAGAGAATCAATAATGTTGAATGAGAAGACTTTTTTAGCTATCATACCTGCTCGAGGCGGTAGTAAACGTCTACCAAGAAAAAATGTAATGCCCTTAGCGGGTAGACCTTTAATTTCATGGACAATAAATGCTGCACTACAAAGTGAATACATTGATAAAGTATTAGTAACTAGTGATGATGATGAAATACTGCAGGTTTCTGAAAGCTTTGGTGTAGAAGTCATAAAGCGCCCAAAGCACCTAGCACAAGATACATCTACTAGTTTTGATGCTATCAAGCACGCTATTGAAAACACATGCAGCTTTGATTATATTGTTTTGCTACAGCCGACTAGTCCGCTACGTACTAATCAGCATATAGATGAAGCTATAAGAAAGCTTGATAGTAAAAGCGCTGATGCAATTATCTCTGTTACGCAAATGGAACATAGTCCTCTGTGGGCAAATATTCTACCAGAAAATGAAAGTATCTCGGATTTTTTAAAAGATGAGGTTTCAAATAAGAGAAGTCAGGACTTAGAAACCTATTACCGATTAAATGGTGCAATCTATATTTGTAAAACAGAAAAACTACTGTACACAGGTAGTTTTTTTT
>TARA_R100001369_G_scaffold77513_1_pt1 | contig 18772 bp, 20 predicted proteins | sample TARA_R100001369 | Tara Oceans TARA_R100001369 (sample SAMEA2621528) | marine metagenome | biome: marine biome (ENVO:00000447); feature: surface water layer (ENVO:00002042); material: "saline water (ENVO:00002010), including plankton (ENVO:xxxxxxxx)" | depth 5 m | reverse complement strand
TTACCTGTGTACGATGAAAACTGGGTAGCTACGGGCTATTACCAAAAAGGTGGTAATGACCAAAGACAGGGAGTTGAAGTGGAACTTACAGGACGAATTCTGGAAAACCTGACCGCGGTTGCAGGCTACTCTTACATTGATGCGCAGTACAAAGAACATACCTCTTATGTTTATGGTTCGGCACCACTTAACACCCCCAAGCATACCGCCAACGTATATCTGGATTATACCTTCCAAGGTCCACTCCAAGGACTTTCTTTGGGTGGTGGTGTATATTACACCGGAGAAAGACCCATCAATGATTGGTCGTCCGGGGCAGTTACCCATGAAGGTATAGTTCCCAATGAAAAACCATTCAATGTAGAGGCTTATACTTTGACCAATTTTCAAGCTGGATATAAGTTTAACCATCATTGGGATGTTAGGCTAATGGTGAACAATGTTTTTGATCAAATTGGTTACAATGCCTATCGTACCAGCTATATTAACCAGACCGATCCCAGATCCTTTGCAGGGATATTACGATATACACTCTAACAACCAAAAAATAGTCCAAAAATGTCCAAAAAAGCTACAAAATATACCTTCCGAAAATTTATAAACGATGCGCATCTTTGGTTGGGGATAGGCAGTGGAATTATTCTGTTCCTCGTCTGTTTTAGCGGTACCGTATTAACCTTTGAAGAAGAATTAAAAGACCTTTTCGCCAAGGAGTTTGTGGTTGCAGATGCTTCTGGAAGCCCTCTTTCCATGGAGGAACTAAAGGAATCCTTGTCTAAGGAAGGCATTGTAACCAATGTCACCATCCCAGCAGCAAGGGACGAAGCCCTAAAATTCAGTGTAAAAACTTCTCCAAAGGAGAGAAGGGGTACTACCTATTTTGTTGACCCCTACTCAGGAGAATACCAAAAAGTTCAAAAATCGAATTTGGATGGATTCTTTTCGACCATGTTCAAAATGCACAGATGGTTACTGCTGGAAACCGAAGTAGGAAGGCCCATCGTTGGTGTGGCCACCCTTATCTTCCTGTTCTTGGCGATTAGTGGTATTATCTTGTGGTTTCCCAAAAAAATGAAATGGAAAAATTTTAAACCTGGCTTCAAAATCAAAATTAAAGCAAACTGGAAGCGGATCAACCATGACCTGCACAATACACTTGGATTTTATGCCTGCATCTTTTTGGTCATCATGTCGCTGACCGGATTATTCTGGTCCTTTGAATGGTATCGCGATGCCGGTAGCAAGGTATTGGGCACCAAGGTTTTCGGAAATCGCGGTGGTGGGCCACAATTTGAATCGTCACTAAAGCCCGGTACAACCGAAAAAACCTTTGAAGAGATACTACAGCTTACGTCAACAGAATTGGCCTTTGAAGGTGAGACCAACATTACCATACCGGCTACGGACAGTGAGGTGTACACCATAACCAAAAATAACAATTCCAGATTTTCACCTGTAATCACCGATAAGCTTGTTTTGGATAGGGACGGAACCCTACTTCATAAGGAGCTCTTTGCCGATAAGCCCTTGAACGTTCAGATAGCCTCTTTGATCAAACCTATACACATAGGTACCATTTACGGCAACTTTTCAAAAATTATCTACTTCCTTGCCTGTCTTATCGCAACTAGTTTACCCATTACAGGAACCCTTATCTGGATCAACAAACTGAAAAAAAAGAAGTCGAAAAAGAAACAACCTGTATTTGTCTAAACCTCATTCCTTGAGGTTATAACATGTTTATATTACGATAGGGCCTTTATTGGCCCTTTTCTTTTCCGCCACTTAAACGCAATACAAGATATCCTACCAAACCTGAAACAACAGAGCCTATTAAAATACCCACCTTGGCGGAATCAATAAAAATTAAATTATTTGCAAATGCCAGGTTGGCTATAAAAATGGACATGGTAAAACCAACTCCCGCCAATATAGCTATTCCTGAAATCTGGAGAAAATTAATGTCCTCTGGCAATACAGCAATCTTTAATTTAACCCCTATCCAGGATAACAATGTAACCCCCACCAATTTCCCAAAAAATAAAGCGATGGCTATATTCAGCATCAATGAGGTATTCAATTCCATACTAGCACCAAAGACGACTCCAGCATTGGCCAAGGCAAAAATGGGCATTATAAAATAAGCCACCCACCCATGAAGTCGATGCTCCAATTTTTGTAATGGCGATGTAAATTTATCGGTCAAATCTTCCAGATCGTCCATATGTCCTATTTGTTCATTGGTCAGCACCGGAACATTTTCGTTATTGGATTGGGCTATACCTGTCATAATTTTGGCCAAGTTCTCTTTAAAATATTGCATATCGATTTTTTGCCGAATAGGCACGGTAAAGGCCACAAGTACACCGGCTATGGTTGGATGTATACCCGACTTTAAAAAAAGCACCCAAATTATGACTCCAAGAATTACTGTCCAGTATTTGGAATAAATACCCTTATACCCCAGAAAAGAAAGTATCAATAAAGGAATCAGTGAATATAAAATTAATAGCCAATCTACCCCGCCGCTGTAGAAAATGGCTATGACCATTACGGCTCCCAAATCGTCCACTATGGCAAATGCTGTAAGGAATATTTTAAGGCTCAGGGGAACCCTATCCCCTAATAGTTTCAAGATTGCCAAGGAAAAGGCAATATCGGTTGCCATGGGAATTCCCCAGCCTTGCGCCGTTTGGGGCGAATCATTTAAGAAAAGAAACAAGCACAAAGGAACTATCATTCCCCCGATTGCCGCAAACAATGGAAACATTGCTTTCCTAAGTCCATTAAGTTCCCCAATCAGAAGTTCCCTTTTTATTTCCAATCCGATCAAAAAGAAAAATAAAGCCATGAGTCCGTCATTAATCCAAAGGATAAGCGGTTTTGTAAGCTGGAAAGTTTCGGATCCGAAGCCTATTTTATATTGCCATAAGGAATTATAGGATTCACTAAATGCGGAATTAGCCCAAATCATGGCAATAAGAGTGGCACTAAACAAGAGGATACCACTTAAACTCTCAATTTTTACAAATTTTTGAAAGGGTGTAAGAATAATTCTTTTGATCATAAAATTTAAATGTGATTGAAAAAAATGACAGAAACGTAAAAATACGGAAATGCTTCGAATTGAGCAGGACAAGAAATTGTTCCAGGTCCTTGTCCATTAATGAAATGGAGACCTCCAAAAGTAAAGGCCAATTCCATAATATGCCTTTCAGCATAAAGTTAGGAGCAATTTAGCCCCATATTATACTATCCGATCAACAAACCACCCCTAAAAGCCTACTTTTAACCTTCTATTCAAACTCAATTTTTGAGACCAGTCTTAACATTTTCCCACTTAAGGAAAATAGCCAGTGCAATTGTTCAGTGACCAAATGGGCTTCCTGAAGTTGGCGCTCCAATTTTACGTCTACCTTGGAAGAGAGTTCAATATTCTTGGGGACAAAGGTGGGGAGCTGTTCCTTGGAGAATTGCCCGATTTCTCTGGGGCTAGGCCCTTGGTCGGAAGATGACTCCTTAAGTGCAAAAAGTACTTGCTCCAGGTTTTTATCAATTTCAGCAATAAAATTTTTAAATTTTAAGGAAGCCTCTGTGGTAGGATTGTTCTGTATATAAGTACTAAATGATGCCAAGGACGAAAGAAAGGTATGGTTCAGCACTACCAATTCATATATTTTGTCAAGATTTTTTTGTTTGGATACAGGTTCTTGTGCCATTCTTTGAAAGGCCGAACTAAGGTTGGAAGTTTCCACGAAAGCCTCTTTACGCGACACCTTATAGGTCGTTGTAACCTTGCCCTTTTGTTCGTAATATCGGGCAATTTGGGCAAGAAAGCCTTTATTGGCCTTGACGCTATTTTCTATTTGCTCCCTGATCTCCATAAATCCCCAAGCCGGCAAAATCCATAACATGGCCACAAAGGACAGACCTGCTCCAATAAGCGTATCCAATACCCTGAACTGTATAACGGTTATTACATCTGGACGGATAATGGCATAAACGAATACCACGGTAAGAGTTATGAATGTTGCCCCTGCCCTATAATTTTTCTGGACCATTGAAAATGCAATAACCAAGGAAACCACTCCCAAGGCCCCGAATACATAGGGATTCTGTATTAAAAAAACAAAACCGGTTGCAATGGCACCACCTAAAAGCGTTCCTATAATTCTATCTTTTGTACGGGATTTGGTAAGACCATAACTGGGCCGCATTATTACGATAATAGTCAAGAGTATCCAATAGGGATTTTGAAAATCGAAGAAATTACCTAGGGCATACCCTATCATTACGGTTACAGACAACCTTAACGAATGTCTAAATATGGTAGACCTAAAACTAAAGTTGCTCAGCAATAATTTGGGATCATAATCCTGGGCAACTATAAAACGTTTGGCTGAAGTCTGATCTACCAAATCTACCGTACCCATATCCGGATTCCCCAAAAGCCATTTTATCTTTTTGAGTTTTTCAAATTGTTTTTCCAGATATTGTAAAAGGTTTTGAAGCATGAGGAATCCTTCATAGTCTTCGGTACCCGTCTCCTTCCTAAAGTTGGCTATTTCCAGTTCAACCTTTTCAAAACATTGGCCCAATTTGGAATTTTTGGGAAATTTACTGTGGTCGGTTCCCACTTCGGCAATTGTCCTTAATTGACTGGCCATTTCGAATATCAGATTCTGAAAGCTCTCTATAAACTCGGGGTGGTCCCCAAAAAGGGCATCCATTTTGTCATAATTGACCGGATTGGCGATAGCAGTTTCAAGCATATCTATCAATTCCACAAAGATCAACAGTCTCTTGGCCTGATAACTAGATCTTCCCGAACTCTTCCTGGAAAGAAGTAAAATTTCCCTTAAAGTTTCATGATGCTCAATTAACTTACTTTGTATTTCATACAAATGGGATTGCAGTTCCAATCGATCCTTCTTGGGACCTACCAGTTTGCCCCTGGTTTCCAAAAATTCGGCCGTCAGCCTATAGGTCTCCCCAAGGAGTTCTTCGGTTTGCGCTTTGGGGTTTATTCGGTACCAAAGTACTGCCAAGAGCAAATACCAGAGTCCACCAGCACCTATTAAAAGTGCATATTCATAAATTTCCAATTCCTTCGATTCATGGGCGAAACTCAATACTAGAGCCAACAGGCCAGAAAAACTGATAAGTGAAGCTCTAAACCCATAGACCGAAATAAAGGCGATAGCAAAAGTTAGAAGTCCCAAAACGGGAATCAGCAGCCAAGTTTCGAACTTTAAATACCCTCCAATAAAACTTACCAACATTACCAAGGCGGCAGAAAACAAGATCCCATATTTTTTGTGGCGAAAATTGCCGCTCACATCACTGGGAGAACTCCAAAAGGCCCCGAAGCAAAGCGCAAGACCAATTTCTAAATGACCCCATCTAATGGAAAGTAAAATTGGCACCGTAACTGCTATGGCAATCAATATGGCCTTAGAGAAATTGGTGCTTTTCAAGAAGTGAAGCAGTTCCCTGAAATTATTGAAAATAATTTGGCTGTATGATTTCAACTCATAATTGTTCAGCCATAAAGATACGATTTGCCATGGCTATGGCAAATATTGCAATGGTCTGTTTTTGCCAAATATTCCCTAAAAAAACTGGCCCAAGATTTAATCACATGCAAGTACCCCCATAAATTAAAGACTTGTAGAAACTTTGAAATAAACTATAAAAACGATATTTTTGTTTAATCTTTTTTACAAATTAATGAACAACGTTAAGAGTAACTTTAGCATCAAGGACCTGGAGAATCTGTCTGGCATTAAAGCCCATACCATTAGAATATGGGAAAAGCGCTACAATCTTTTTCAACCCAACAGAACGGATACCAACATCAGATGCTATGATATAGAGAACCTACAGAAACTTCTCAATGTTACCTTTCTTTACAACAACGGTTATAAGATTTCAAAGATTTCACAGCTAGGGGAGGATAAAATACCCGGCGTTGTAAGAAATTTGGTTTCTGAGCAAAGCGATAACGGACATGTTTTAAATTCCTTTAAAATGTCCATGATGAACTTTGACCAGGCACTATTTTTAAAAACCTACAATGCCCTTTTAAAGGAAAAATCGTTTAGGGAAATTTTCTATGAGGATTTTATCCCTTTTTTAAACGAAGTGGGACTGCTTTGGCAAACTGATACCATAACGCCGTCACATGAACATTTTATTTGCGCCCTGATCAAACAAAAGATTTTGGTAAATACCGAAAAACTGCAGTTAAGCACACCTACCAACACCTCCAAAACTTTTGTACTGTATCTTCCGGACAACGAAATACATGAATTAGGGTTAATGTTCCTTAATTATGAAATCCTATCAAAAGGCTATCAAGCCATTTTTCTTGGACAAAGCATCCCTACATTCAGTTTAAAGGATTTATTGCCATTATATGATAATATTGTTTTCGTTTCCTATTTCACAGTAAGGCCGGAAAAAGAAAATATTATGGCGTATCTAAATGATTTTCATGAATTGCTGCTAAAAGATTCTTCTTCCCAACTTTGGATATCGGGAAAAATGCTCCAAGAAATAAATGAAAAAGATTTGCCAAGAACTATTGTTCCTTTCTCCCAAATAGATCAAATGGTACAAAATCTATGACAAAACAAGGTTGATATAAATTTCAAATCTTCAATCAAAGGTTTCCACCACCATTATTCCACAAACCAGTTTGGCAAGTATTCGCTATAACCCCTATTTATAACCAAGGGTGTTTTCCCACCTCCCAAGTCAGTGGATATTTTCTTGAATCATAAAACTTAATGCAAAGCCTTTTATAGGCTTGGAAGGCTTCAACACCCATAAAGCAAGTTAAATTTTGTTTAATATTTAAACATAAACGTTAAACATTTTGTATCTTGTTCCGTACAACAGAAAATCATGGCAAAAAAGAAAACAATAACAGAAAACGACATTATCTCATCGTATATGGATTATGTCCTTGAACATAATGAAAATCCTAAATCGGTTTATGCCTTTGCAAAAGCCAACAACTTTGAAGAGTCCAAATTCTATGATTTTTTTGGCTCGTTCGAAGCCATTGAAAAGCATATTTTCGAAGCTTTTTTTAATAACACCGTTTCCGTTTTGGACAAAAGCGAAGATTATAAATCCTTCGATGCCCGCAATAAACTCTTAAGTTTTTACTTCACCTTTTTTGAAAACTTAACGGCCAATAGAAGTTATGTACTACACTCACTACATCATCATAAAAACGGACTCAAGGGATTAACAGTTTTATCTGGGCTAAAAAGGAATTTTACCTCCTACATCGCCGAATTGAACATTGAAACCTTGGACATTAAACAGGAACAAATAGATAAAATTCAACGGCGCGCACTGCAAGAATCGGCTTGGTTACAATTGTTATTGACCATAAAATTCTGGATGGAAGACACCTCGGCGGCCTTTGAGAAGACCGATATATTTATAGAGAAATCGGTCAACACTAGTTTTGATGTCCTAAACATTGCACCTCTTAAAAGTGTGATCGACTTTGGGAAATTCCTTTTCAAGGAAAAAATGCAGACGAATTAAAAACATTCTATGAAAACAATAGACAATATACCTGTTTCCAAAATACATCGTGCCTCAAAATTAGTTTCTACGGGTGCCAGAGTTGGGGTCAACTATCTCAAGTACTATGGTGATAAACTTACAAAAACGGAGATTGAGGCAAGATCTCGGCTCAACGAGAACAATGCGGAAGATATATATGACAGCCTTAAACAACTTAAAGGAAGTGCTCTTAAAGTAGCTCAAATGTTGAGCATGGAAAAAAGCATAATGCCCCAAGCGTATGTGGAAAAGTTTTCTTTAGCCCAATTTTCCGTTCCCCCATTATCGCCTCCACTGGTAATCAAAACCTTTAAAAATTATTTTGGCAAACTGCCCAATGAACTATTTGATTCCTTCAACACAACTTCAGTAAACGCTGCCAGTATTGGACAAGTCCATGAGGCGGCAAAATATGGGAAAAAACTTGCTGTGAAAATCCAATATCCTGGAGTTGCCGAGAGTATAGCCTCCGACCTTGCACTTGTTAAACCTATTGCAATTAAAATGTTTAACATTAAAGGCAAAGATTCGGACAAGTACTTCAAGGAAGTTGAAGGAAAGTTAATAGAGGAAACAAATTATGTGTTGGAAATGGAACAGAGCAAGGAAATTGCCAAGGCCTGCTCATGCATTCCCAACCTTTTGTTTCCTCAATATTATGAAGAACTGTCCTCGGACAGAATTATTACCATGGACTATATGCAAGGTGAACACCTTTCAGAATTTACGGCCCACAACACAGATCAAGAAAAATCCAATACGCTAGGGCAGGCTTTGTGGGATTTTTATATGTTTCAAATACACAAGTTGAGAAAAGTACATGCAGATCCACATCCCGGAAATTTCTTGGTGTCCAAGGAAGGTAAATTGGTAGCACTTGATTTTGGCTGCATGAAAATTATACCTAATGAATTCTACGTCCCTTATTTTGAATTGGCCAAACCGGAGAATATTAAAAATCAGAAATTCTTCGTTTCCAAATTATACGAACTGGAAATTTTACGTGAAGACGATTCCGTTGAGGAAACCCAATTCTTCACCGAGATGTTCCATGAATTGTTGACCCTTTTTACCCAACCGTTTCAGGTGGAAACCTTCAACTTTTCGGATGGTGAATTCTTTGGAAAAATCACAGAATTGGGGCAGCGCTATTCCAAAAGTACCGAACTGCGAAAAATGAACGGCAATAGGGGTTCCAAACATTTTATTTATATTAATAGAACCTTTTTTGGACTTTATAATCTGATGTTCGATTTAAAAGCTGATAACATTAAGATCAACAACTTCAATGAATTTTAAGGTCTTATTGAAGTTGAACAATTTATCCCAAACAATATAACAAATGAAAATTCTCGTAACAGGCGCCACAGGGTATATCGGTAAACGATTGATTCCTATTTTGACCAATGAAGGGCATCATGTGGTCTGCGCTGTACGGGATACATTAAGAGCTGATAAAACCTACCTTGACGATGAAAATATCAGTATTGTAGAGGCCGATTTTTTAAAACCGGAAACCCTAAAAGGCATCCCTAAAGATATAGATGTGGCGTATTATTTAATACACTCCATGTCTAACTCTTCCAACAATTTTGAGCGCTTGGAAGCAGCTTGTGCAGCCAATTTTAAAGCCTATTTCTCCACTACCAAGCTAAAGCAGGTTATCTATTTAAGTGGCATAACCAACGAGGAGCAACTTTCCAAACATTTACAGTCCAGAAAAAATGTGGAAGAAATTTTGGCCTCGGAATCCTACGGACTTACCGTTTTTAAGGCGGGTATCATTGTTGGATCGGGAAGCTCATCCTTTGAAATTATCAGGGATCTAGTAGAAAAACTACCCGTAATGGTAGCGCCAAAATGGCTCAATACCAAAACACAACCCCTAGCGGTACGGGATGTATTGGCCTTTTTATCAAGGGCAAAAGGAAGGAAAGATCTCTATAATACCTCATTTGACATTTTTGGTCCCGAAATTTTGACCTATAAACAAATGCTCTTGGAGTTTGCAGAGACCAGGGGGTTAAAACGATATATTTTAACCGTTCCGGTCATGACTCCTAAACTTTCTTCTTATTGGCTATATTTTGTTACCTCCACCTCCTACAAGTTGGCAACAACATTGGTGGATAGCATGGGCGTCCAAATTGTTGGAAAACCCAGTAATATAAATCAACTCCTGGACGTACACCCAATAACCTATAAAGAGGCCGTTCAATTGGCTTTCGAAAAGATTGAACAGAACAGTATTGTATCCAGTTGGAAAGATTCCATGGTAAGCAGTGGCCGCCTAAAAAATAACCTTCACAAATATATTAATGTTCCCAAATACGGATGCTTTAAGGATTATAAGGAACGTAAAGTCCAAAATGAGCCAGCTACCATTAACAAAATTTGGTCTATTGGAGGTACTACCGGCTGGTACTACGGAAATTTTCTCTGGAAAGTAAGAGGATATCTGGACAAATTGGTCGGCGGTATTGGACTACGTAGGGGAAGAACCCACGTTTCCGAATTGGATGCAGGGGACGCTTTAGATTTTTGGAGGGTTATTTTCAGCGATAAAAAAGAAAAAAAACTACTGCTATACGCAGAAATGAAGCTTCCCGGAGAGGCTTGGCTAGAATTTAAAATTGATAATGGACTCCTAAAGCAAACTGCAACCTTCAGGCCCCGTGGACTTGCAGGCCGTTTGTATTGGTACAGCGTGTATCCCTTTCATGGATTAATCTTCAATGGGCTGATCAATAAATTAGTGGCCAATTAGAACTCCTTTATATAGTAATAGCCTATACCACCATAAGAAAATAGAATCCAATTCTGTTTAACTTATTTTAAAAACTCTTAAACATTATGTAACTTTGGGAAGAGACCTCTAGTAAGATGATTTTAGATACCACACATAGAAATAACGATACTTCCCTACTTATAAATGATATAGTAGGGAAACCTTTCAGCTTTTTAAAAACCATTAAAATGAAAGGAACAGTTTCTAAAAAAATGGTTATAGAGGAATCCAGTGACAATATGAAAGATTATCTCAACAATATTTTTGATGCTACCTATGCCAATATAGAATTGCGTCCACTGGGAATACTAGTGAGAATAATTAAAGGTCTTACCAATTTCACTTGGGTAATTCCATATTATCAATTGGTGATGTATAAAGGTGACTATAGCAGTCTATATGCACAAGGACGATTTATTAGGTTTAGAAAAGATGGAAGCTTTGAAAATAGTAAATCTTTTCTTCATAAGCTGATGAAACTTAAATCGAGATATGAATCTAAATATGATTTTTTGAATTTTAAATGAATTTAACTGAAAGGGATATTGACCGTATTATTGAAATGGCATGGGAGGATAGAACCCCATTTGAAGCCATAACGTATCAGTTCTCCATGCCCGAACAAGAAGTCATTAAGCTCATGCGCCGGGAAATGACACCAAGTAGCTTTAAAATGTGGCGCCAACGTGTTCAAGGTCGCGCCACCAAGCACCAAAAATTAAGAACGTTTGCTCAAGGGCGCTTTAAATGTTCTAGACAAAAACAGATTACAAATAACTCAATTTCAAAACGCTAACAGTGCTTTGACTTATGGGATGAGTACATAAGTACAGCACAATAAAAAGATAATATGAATACAGAAACCTTAACCCTAAACAAAATAAATGGCCATAAATTAAATGGTTTTACCCATGAGGATATTGGCGACGACCACCTATATACGGGTTTGGAAACACCAATGAAATCGGACGCATTCGAACTTTCGGATACGCAGAAAAAACAACGTATTGCCCTATTGTTTCAGGAAATTATGGACGTAATGGGCTTGGACCTAACGGACGATTCGCTTAAAGGTACTCCAGAGCGTGTTGCCAAGATGTACATTGATGAAATTTTCTCCGGATTAAATCCGGCAAACAAGCCAAAGATTGCCTTGTTCGACAACAAATACCAATACAATCAAATGTTGGTGGAAAAGAATATTACCTTTTATTCCAACTGCGAACACCATTTTGTGCCAATCATAGGGAAAGCCCATGTGGCCTATATCTCTTCCGGTAAAGTAATAGGCTTGTCCAAGCTGAATAGAATTGTACAATATTATGCAAAGAGGCCTCAGGTACAGGAACGACTTACCAACCAAATTGCGGAAGATCTTAAAAGAATTTTGGGTACGGAAAACGTGGCGGTCATTATTGATGCCAAGCATTTATGTGTTTCCTCAAGAGGGATAAAGGATGAATCCTCGGCAACCGTAACCTCCTATTACGGAGGAAAATTCAATACGCCATCTAAAATAACAGAATTACAAAACTATATTAAAAATTAATATTATGGACCTCATAAACGAAGCATTGGAATTTGAACAAAGAAAACTAAAATCGCTTTCCACTAGTGACAGAATTGAAATTTCAAGAAAGGCAAAAGAACTGATCTTGGGCTTGAATGAAATTTATAAAAGTAAGAAGGATGAAAAGATTATGGATATCATGAAACGCCTTACCGCCATTAAAAGGAAAGTAGAAAAAAGATTAAAGGGCAGGCATTTGGCTTCCGGTATATAAATCACAGAAGAATGAAAACAATAGTTGTTATTGGAGGTAGTAAGGGTATAGGAAAGGCTATTGTAAAAACTTTTCTGGATACCCACAAGGTAATTAATATAAGTAGGTCTTCCCCGGAGGAAACCCATCCCAATTTAACGCATATGGGTTGCGACATTTTAAAGGATGAATTACCCGATATAACAATTGTGGATGCATTGGTCTATTGTCCCGGAAGTATCAATTTAAAACCTTTTGCGCGTTTAAGTTTGGAGGACTTTAGGGAAGATTTTGAAATTAACCTTATTGGTGCCGTTAAGGCCGTCCAAAAGTATTTGGATCCGCTTAAAAAGGCCGAAAGCCCCTCTATTTTACTTTTTAGCACAGTGGCCTCAAAATTGGGAATGCCCTACCATGCCAGTATTGCCTCGGCCAAATCCGGTGTAGAAGGTTTGGTAAAATCCCTTGGCGCCGAACTGGCGCCCACCATACGTATTAATGCCATTGCACCCACGGTGACAGATACGCAATTGGCTTCGAAACTTCTGCGCAATGAAAAAATGATCGACAATATAAAAGAGCGGCATCCTTTAAAAAAATTCCTTAACCCCAAGGAAGTAGCGGATATGGCCCAATTTCTATTGTCTGAAAAAGCAGCCTCCATCTCGGGCCAAATATTTGAAATGGATTATGGAATTGTAACTTTTAAAATTTAATGTATGAATCCTTTCAAAACGTTTGCCGCAACCATATTCACTAGTTCACATCCCAAGGAAAAGATGGAATTACAATCCTTATATGATATTAAAATAAATAGCCTAAGCGGTACTCCCATTAATCTGAAAGACTTTGAGGGCAAACATATCCTATTGGTAAATGTGGCTTCAAAATGTGGCTTTACCCCCCAATACAAGCAATTGCAAGAACTCCAAGATTCCTTTGAAAACAGTGTAGTGGTCATAGGATTGCCCTGTAATCAATTTGGAGGTCAAGAACCTGGTAGTGCTGCAGAGATTGAAACATTTTGTGAAGTTAATTATGGGGTAAAATTTCTAATAACCGAAAAGATCGATGTTAAAGGAAAAAACCAACATCCTCTATACAGATGGCTTACAAACAAAGCCGTAAATGGTCTTAAAAGTTCAACTGTAAAATGGAATTTTCAAAAATATCTCGTGGACGGTAAAGGAGAATTAGTGGATTATTACTTTTCCAATACCAATCCCATGAGTTCCAAAATAACCCAACACTTAAAAAAATAGTTATGTTCGGAATATTCAAAAACAAATCCAAGGAAGAAAAACTCCAAGAAAAATACAATGGACTGATGAAGGAGTGGCATACACTTTCCAGCATCAATAGATCTAAAAGCGACGTAAAATATGCCGAGGCACAGGAAGTCTTGGAGGAACTCGTAGCCCTGCAAAAAAATTAAAAATCACCGTAGGGCAAGCCTGTCTACCAACAAAGGCAGCTCCGTGGGCACTGGAAGATAACTGCCGGTGACATTTCAAGACCCAGCTTTTCTAAATGATACCTCTTCCCGTTCCGGTAAGGCGGGCACAAGCGCCAGAGCATATAATTCCAATATAGCGGGTAGAATTATTCGCCAGCTATCTTCTCCTCGACTTTAAAGCATGTGAATACTCTACTTCTGCGGAACTTATAATATCTTCCTTCCGGTAATTAGCTTCCATACCTTGAACATTCGCCAATGGGACTTCAACCCATTTTTGATTATAATACTATAAACCAGTTTTAGATTGCCTATTTCCGGAATAAGTTTTCATATTTCCAGGGTAAATATGAATTTCTACAATCGCAAAAGAACAATTAAGATTATTCCTTCCAATAAAACTCACATAGTCCTAAAAATATCCGTGCATTTCCCAACTTATCAAGGTAGATCCAATTTAAATTGGATAGGACATCTATAGAAATAATAGCCATAAATAGTTTATCTTTAATACATTATAGACCAAAACCAACCATGAAAACGGGAACAAATGAAGTGTTACTTACATTTGACCTTACTTTTTTTATCCTCAATCGTCTATGCCCAAAATCTACCTGGCACTAAATTGAAGATTAAAAAATTCCAAGGTGACATTGTGCTGGACGGAGTTCTGGACGAAAGTGCCTGGAAAGAGGCCGACGTAGCCGACAATTGGTACCAAAACTTTCCAGTAGACAGCTTGCCGTCCCCTTTTCAAACTGAGGCCAGGATGACATACAACGACGAGTTTCTTTATGTATCGTTTGTATGTTATGACGATGACACCCCAGATGTAGTGAGTACCCTTAGAAGGGATTTTAGTTATGCCATCAACGATAATGTTTCCTTTATATTTGGACCGTACAATGACCGTTTGAACGGTTATTTCTTTAATGTTACCGCCATAGGCGCGCAGAGAGAGGGAACGGTGTCCAGTGGCGGAAATGGAGAAAATGCCTTCAATATATATTGGGATAATAAATGGTACTCCAAAGTAGTTAGATACAAGGACAAATGGATTGCCGAATTAGCTATCCCCTTTAAGAGTTTCAAATATAAGAGCGATGTAAAAGAATGGAATGTTACTTTTGATCGTCTGGACAAAAAACGGAATATAAAGTCCGCCTGGGTGCGTACGCCAAGACAATTCTACACTGGTACCTTTGCGTATGCAGGGCAGCTTGTTTGGGAGGGTCCCATTCCAGAAGCAAGTTCCAACATTTCACTTATCCCATATATTTCTGGAGGTGCATTCGAAGATAGGGAGGTAGACCCCAAAGAATCCTCAACAGAACTACAGACCGGATTCGATGCCAAAGTAAGCATAAGCCCTTCCATGAATTTAGACCTCACGGTAAATCCGGATTTCTCTCAAATAGAAGTTGATGAGCAAATACTGAATTTATCAAGGTTTGAATTCAGGTTCCCGGAACGAAGACAATTTTTTCTCGAAAATAGTGACCTTTTTGACAATGCCGGTTTTGATTCGGCCAGGCCGTTTTTCTCCAGACGTATCGGCATTATACAGGATTCTACCGGAATCCCCCAGAAAGTACCTATAATGTACGGAGCTAGACTTAGTGGAACTATTAACGAAAAATGGCGCTTGGGAGTCATGAATATGCACACAAAGAAAATGTTGGAATTGGGATTACCTGCCCAAAACTATACCGTGGCAACGGTTCAAAGAATGTTTCATGAACAATCCAGTTTTTCCATAACCTTTGTTAACAAAGAGAGTTTGGGGGTTGCGGAAAGTGATTCCTTGAAATATTACCACCCCAGTATTTTTGGAAGACCTACTTTGGAAGATCGCATTAAACCAAACACTTACAACAGGGTCCTTGATGCCGATTTAGTACTGAGAAGTAAGGATAACAGGTGGTACCACAGTTCATTCCTTGCTAAATCCTTCGACAATAGAAACAATGCAAAGACAATGTCCGGTTCAGCCTTCTTTCAGTATTCGGACCGTAGTCTTTTGGCCAATTTGGGAACCTTCTTCGTTGACAAAAACTTTAATGCCGAAGTTGGTTATGTACCTGGAAGTATGGTCTATCCTGGACAAATGGGCTATTATTCAGAAGTAGCCTACAAAATTTACCCGGAGAACAACAGTTTACTGTATTCCGGGCCCCAAGCTAGAATAAATGACACCTATTTACCTAACGGTAACTTGGTAGATAGGGAATTTGCCATTGGATACGTATTCGATTTTAAAAATTCTGCAAACTTAACCTTCGATTTCGCCCATATTTTTCAAGAATTGACCTTTGACTTTAATCCAGTAAACAATGGGGAATCCAGAAAATTTTTGATAGGCGAGGAATATCGTTGGAATACCGTTTCTGCCTCCTATCAAAGTAATACGGTCAAGAAAATGAATTTTCTATTAAACTCCACTTATGGCGGATTTTACAATGGCACCAATCTAAATATATCGGGGCAACTGGATATGCGCTTTCAACCCTACGTAAATATTGCCATGCGTTTTGACTATAACAATCTCAAATTGGATGAAGATTACGGTGAGGCAGAGTTATTTCTTCTAGGACCAAAATTGGATGTTACCTTTACGGATAAGCTGTTCTTTACTGGTTATTACCAATACAATAATTTAACGGACAACATGAACTTGAATGCTAGGTTTCAATGGCGGTATAAACCCGCTTCCGATTTCTACATTGTTTATACTGAAAATTATTTTCCTTCCAATTTTACGAGCAAGAATAGGGCTTTGGTATTTAAACTTACCTATTGGATAAATCTTTAAGCTTCCTGTCAACTGCTTCTATTATTTTCTAGTAAAAATATGATGTTGGGTAGCCGTAAAATAATCACAGAAAATTTGGTTTAAGGTATGGCCCTTGGTACTCGCCTTAACTCCCAAACTTGGATAAATTTCTATGATGTTCCTAGAAATTCCCTTCACGGATTGCACAGCCCCTTCATGTATTTCTTTCACGTAATCAGCATCAAAAGCTTTGTTTTCTTGGATCCTTTTCTCAATTTCACTGGCGTATAGAAATATTTTACGATCCGACTCTAGAATTGCATTTTCCAAAGCGTCCAACCTTCCTTCCCCTAAAACAACACCGGCCTCTTCCAACAAATGTTCGGCTATACCAATATAATTTATCCATAGTGTTAAATCGGCAAAAAGGGCAAAAGGAATTTTAAAAATAGAGTGAGGCAGATGGCAATCATTATAACTGAAGCGACAGCTCTCATGGGCCATATAACCATCAACAGCAAAAGAATGGGTAGCGGTAGACTTAAGGCCCATAGTATTCCAGTCTTGAATTACTTGTACCGCCTCTTTTGGAATTACAAAAGACTGCACCCTTGGCGACCCATCATCATTTAGCAGTTGAACCCCATTCTCCCAAATTTCCGCATTTAAAGTAAAATGTGTGAGGTAGGGAGCACCGGTAGCATAGCGCCATTTTCCCGAAATCCTGTAGCTATCATCAACTATTTCCGCCGTACCGGACACCCCACCACTTCCTCCTAAACAAGGGGCGGATCCGGCCTTTATAAAAATTTCATGCGCCTTACTTGGTTGTAAATTGCCTATAAAATAGTTGGCTCCACTGCACAGGGTTATGGTCCATCCCAGGCTGGCATCAATCTTGGCCAATTCCCTAAGCTTGGACAAACCCCCGGTTAGGGATAATTCCAATCCTCCATAAGTTTTAGGGACCCATAGGTTCCAGAGGTTTTCATTGTTGATCCAATCCAAAACATCTTGTGTAAATACGTCGGCTCCCAAATGTAGTTTTCTAAGCTTGTGCAGGTTGTCTACTAGTGTCATCCAAAATTAATTTTTTCCATTTAAAATATCCCGAGGTTCCCACTATAAACAAGAAAATGGTCAAGCCCGCATATATGTACAGTTCTTTGTAAAAGAATAAGGGAATGGAAATAACATTACTAATATTAAGGTAGATCCAATTTTCCATTTTTCTTTTGGCCATGAGCCACATCCCCGCCCAAGCAAAGGCACTTACTGCCGCATCCCAGATTGGGACATCTGAATTTGTATAAAACCTTAGCCAGTATACCATCAGAGCAAAACAGGCTATCACAATACCGAGGGCCTTTATATGTTCCGATTTATCCGAATAGGTAATAGGGGTTTCCTCTTTATGTTTACCATACTTCCAAAAAATCCAGCCGTAGATACTCATAAACAAATAGTATAGATGGAGTACAATATCCGCATACAGTTTTGTCTGGTACAGTACCCAAATGCCAATCAGAATGGAAACGATTCCAAATAAATAGTTGTGGATATTATTGTTCCTTGCCAAAAGCACTTGTGCTACCCCAAGGACTGTTCCCATTGCCTGCAACCATGTAAGGTGTGTAAAAAAATTCTCCATCTATTCCCTAATTATATTTATGAAATGGGAAGATGAAGAAAGTAACGACGTGCAATGGTGCAACATCGAACCAAAATCCCTACGCCGGCATTATCCGGATCAGGTTCAGAGCTAAAACTCTTGGGTATCATCTCAGCCTGCCTTAAATGGCAAGCACCCCATTTCAAAAACAAAGCTAAAACTATTTTGTGATTTGATGTTGAATTTTAGACAATTTTAAAATTAAAAAGTATTAAACCTCAGGGTAAGCCCTGAACCCAATAAAAGGAATCGACCCAAAGGTCGAGGTATTGAACCTAGATCCCGCCGAAAAAGGCGGGATTAGTTCAACTTGCAATTTTAAGTGCGTCTTACTGACTTCTCAAAATTGAGTTTCACTAATAAAACCCACAATGGATATGCGAATTTCATAAACAGGTTTAGTACTCATATCCCAAGTGAGTACTGAAGTGAAGTTATAAAGGTTTCAATCCTTTTTAACCAAAGTATTTAAAACCAAGGCAGAAATAATCATAAACAGTCCTATAAAACTGTAGATAGTATAGGCTTCTTGGAACCATATAACACCAATGGAAATGGTAAAAATGACCTCAATGTATTTTAACGGGGCCACAAGGTTTGTTTTGGCAATTTGAAACGCCTTGGTCATATATAATTGTCCCATAAAACCAAAGACACCCAACAGCAGTAAAAACATCCATTCGAAACCGAGAGGTCTTACCCAAACAGAAATGGCCAAAAGTCCACCAATTAC
>TARA_R100001369_G_scaffold82082_2_pt1 | contig 18794 bp, 14 predicted proteins | sample TARA_R100001369 | Tara Oceans TARA_R100001369 (sample SAMEA2621528) | marine metagenome | biome: marine biome (ENVO:00000447); feature: surface water layer (ENVO:00002042); material: "saline water (ENVO:00002010), including plankton (ENVO:xxxxxxxx)" | depth 5 m | reverse complement strand
ACCGGACCATATTAAAAAAATGTATGGCCCGGATTGCATGGTTCCTGGTACCTATGCCGCCAACTGCTTATTGGCTAGAAAGCTGTCGGAGTCCGGCGTTCGTTTTGTACAATTATACCACCAGGGTTGGGACCAACATTCAAATTTGGTTGGTGAAATGCAAGGTCAGGCCAAAGACGTAGATATGGCTTCGGCAGCACTGATTACCGATTTAAAACAAAGGGGATTATTAGATGAGACCCTAGTCATTTGGAGCGGGGAATTTGGTAGAACAAACTACTGCCAAGGAAAATTGACCAAGGATAACTATGGTAGGGACCATCATCCGAGATGCTTCAGTATTTTTGTAGCTGGAGGCGGTGTAAAGGCGGGGATTTCTTATGGTAAAACCGATGAATTGGGATATAATATTACTGAAAATCCGGTTCATATTCACGATTTACATGCCACCATTATGCACTTAATGGGGTTAGATCATGAAAAGTTGACCTATAAACACTTAGGGAGAAGGTTTCGCTTGACCGATGTTCATGGTAATGTAGTAAAAGATCTTTTGGCATAAAACTATGAACAGACCGATTCCCATTTTTTTGAACGTATTGTTCTTTCTGCATATATTTTTGGCCTTTTTAGTGGTTTTCGAAAGTTATTTGGAAATTCCCTTTTGGCTACAGCCTTTGGGTAGAATGCACCCTTTGGTGTTGCATTTTCCTGTCGCTTTTATTGTGCTTCTGGTTTTGCTAAATCTGTTTAGAAAACACATTGACCCCAATTCTTTTGAAAGGATTAACTATTTTCTATTACTGCTGACCTCGCTTACTACGGTACTGGCAACGATTATGGGCTTAGTGCTATCCTTGGAAGGATATGAATCGGGACTCATGTCATTACATAAATGGATTGGAATTGCGATCAGTTTTATCGTATATACATTGGTCTTGATGTATCAATCCAAAAAAGTGTACAGGATATTGCTCTATACAAGCTTTGTTGGTGTTGTTTTTGGAGGACATTTTGGTGCTGGGTTGACACATGGAAGTAATTTTTTAATGGAACCGATTACATCCCTTGAAAAAAAGGAAATTGACGAAAATACACCTATTTATATCGCTTACGTTGAACCTATTTTGGTGGCGAAGTGCACCAGTTGTCATAATCCGCAAAAACATAAGGGAGATTTAGATTTAACAAATGTTGAGGCCATTGCAAGTGGTGGCGAGAACGGGGAGGTTTGGTTGGCGCACAATCCTGAACAAAGTTTGTTGCTACAGCGAGTGGAGCTACCCTTGGAAGATGAAGAGCACATGCCACCTGATGGCAAGACACAATTGACCGCACAAGAAATTGAGCTGATAGAAAGCTGGATAGTGCACGGTGCCGATACTGAAATTTCATATGCCCTATTAAAAAAGGAGGATAGCCTAAAGCAATTGATAACTAAAAAATGGCTCAAAGGAGATAGTGAAAAAGAATCTTATACATTTGATTTTGCAGGTGCCAGACTAATAGAAGAACTCAATAATCCATATCGGTCTGTAGTTCAAAAATCTCCAAGTTCACCAGCAATTGAGGTTGCTATTTATGGCAGGAGTGCCTACAAACCAGAGTTTTTAACAGATTTGGTAAAAATTAAGGAGCAGGTGGTGTACTTAAATTTAGCCAATTTACCTATTGATAACCAGACCTTGCAATTCGTAGGTGAACTTAAAAATTTAGAGCATTTAGTGCTAAACTTTACCGAGATTACCAATGATGCTTTGGCTGCCCTTGTGGTCAGTGCCAAATTACAATCACTTTCCTTGGCAGGTACCGACGTTGATATTACCGCACTAAAGTATTTAAAGAATATTAAAAATTTAAAGGAATTATTTGTTTGGAACACACAAATTACAGATGCCGACATAGCGGTGTTTAGCAAAGAATTACCCCGCGTAACTATAAATGAAGGCTATATTCCGGACCCGGAAGAAAGACTGGGCTTAACACCACCAATCCTAATTGGTGAGAAGAATATCATTAGTTCGGGAGACCTGATTTCCTTAGGGCATAAAATGAGCGGAGTAAGTATTAGGTATACTCTGGACAATACTGAACCCAATGAAAAATCTGCACTTTATGAATCTGGAATTGCATTGGATTTACAAGGTGAAAGATCCAAAACAGTAAAGGCAATAGCATACAAAGACGAGTGGTTGCCAAGTGAAGTTTCATCATTTACGTTTTATGATAAGGGGTTTGTACCCGATAAAGTGGAGGTAGTTCATCCTGGAATTTTAAGTTCTTACACTGGCGAGGCAGCAGAAATATTGAGCGATGATTCTAAAAATGATGCCAACACCTACTATTATTCAAAATTTTGGGCTTCCTTCAATATTAAACCACTCATAGCTATAGCCGATTTTAGTACATCCAATCCCACTGTAAAAGAAGTGGTCCTTAGTTGTGGTAATCCGAATGGAGCAAAGAAATCATCAGTGAAGTATATTGAAATTTGGTCTTCCAACGATAAGGAGAATTGGATTTTAATAAGGAAGTTGAACCTTGCCAACGAGCTCAACATGGATAAGCTGAAAGAAATCTCTATAAAGATTCCCGAGTCGTCCATGAAGTATTTTAAAATAGTAGGGCAGCCAAATACAGATAGTACCATGCGGGTGAATCAACTGTTTTTCTTTTAGGAATCCTAAAAGGGATATGACATAAAAAAGAGTCTATTTTAATGTTATCTGGCAACAGCGCTGGTAGTTTACAAAGATTGCAATCTGTTACGGGAATTTTAAAGTCTTATTCGTAGTCAGGGAGTAGATAAAAATGGGTTGTATGCTTTTAACCAAATTCTGAATATTGCGGATTCTGGGTCCATAATTAGGAGCATCGCCCATTAATTAAGTGAGTTGAGTTTAAACCGGTGTTGTGAATTCAATGCCGGTTTATTATTTTTAATATAATTTAACGCCATCACAAACAATTTGATATTTACGTTGAAAAAACATTTCAGGGCTTACCGTATAATAACTCCTGAAGAATATTTTTAATTCGGACTTCTATTTTTCTCTCAATGTTTCAATGATTTTTCGTGTTTCGGCAATTCTTTTTTGTAGCGGGTCACGATACCACCAGGCGCCCATATCTACCCGATCGTTGGGTTGCTCCAACTCCGCTTCCAGTTCATCCAGATACTTTTCGTTTAATGACAAGTAGTCATCGAATGTTTCCGGGTTGTGAAACCCCCCGCCATTTACAGTAATATAAATAGGCGTAGTATGGGCAACTTGATTTGGGCCTGCATAACAGCGTGCGGCTATCCAAGTTCCTTTTTCTACTTCTAGATCAAAGTTCAATTCCATGTTTTCCAGAGATTGAACATCCCCATTAGGCGTTATTTCTTTCAACACTTTTCCATGGGCTATTATCTCTAGCTTTGAAAGTGGAATTTGGTCTTTATTTCCTAAAGCTTTTGCCTTAATGGAGACTTTTTTCGGTGCCGATAATTTAATTTCATCACCTGGGAGATGATCATCGATACTAAAAACAAGCATAGGGCCGGACGAGACAAAGGTGTGTCCTTCCTTTAGATTTTTCTTCCAAGAAGCATACTCAAATTTTCCGTCTATCCAAGTATAAAACCTGACATTCCCGATTCGGGCATTCCAACTTGGGTCGTTGGTACCAAATGACGGACCCAGGCCACACCAGGGAAAGTCGGACCCTGCCGTTGCCGTAAGCTTATAGCCCAAATCCAGAAAGTGGTAGTAATTTTGGGTAAGCAGAGGGCCTCCATTGACACAAAATTGGAGCAGTTCAAGAAAGTCCACTTTGCCGCTTAGCACATCCAACGTCATACCCCTTGAGCCATTAAAGGACATACCTTGATGGGCATACCCGGTTATCCCGTTCAATTCATGAACCTTATCGAATATCTTATCGTATTCGTAATAGTCCTTTTGTTGCCGAACAAAATCATCGGCTACCAAGGCGATTGTATGACCAATTTGGTGAGTCCTTGGGTCCTCTTGGCCAGTAGAAAGTAAGCTTTCATTTTCACCATATGTCCCATCTTCCCCAAAGGCATATTGGGAAAAATAGGTTGTCCAGAAATCTCCCATTTGAAGTAAGACCCCCACATTTAGTCCTTCGGCTTCGACCCATTTCAAGATTAGTGGGTTTTCCCTTGGAGACCGGCGAATATGAATGTGGTCATCGGCGGAATACCAACCTAAATCTGACATTTTAATCCACCTTTTCATCTCAAAACGAAAAGTGTTGCCTCCACTTTCCTTAACTTCGATAGTATGCTCCTGATCCAGATATTCAAACCCTTTTGATAGGGTAATTTTATATTTTCCAGGGCGTAGATCAAGATTAAAATGGCCATCAATATAATAGGTGCTATCAGGTTGAAAACCGTATCGTTCCGCTTTGTCGTCCCTTCCGTACATAATAGAAATAGCCTCCTTGGGGATACCGGCCACATATCCATCAGAATCGATGATTTTAGCGCGTACCGGAGTTGGCTTTCCTGTATTTTGATCAGTTACCGTAACCTTGATGGAAGTTGTACTATTTTGGCAAAGACAATGGAACGAAAAGGTGAGACATAAAAAAACAAGGACTAATTTCAGTGGGTTCATTTTCCGTGATTTAACTATTGACCTTCTTAAAGTTAACAATTAAAAATCATCCTGAATTCTTATAGCCCCAGATTTATATGCAACTTATAAACTATGCCGCTTACGGGGCCATTGTTCCTTTTTTTTATAACGTAAAATGAAATTAGCTTACTTGAAGTGAAAAAAAACACCACAGCTACACTTTCACCCTCTATATAAATAATCTTATAATTGTATAACTAGCTAATAATCAAATATTAAATATTGTTATGGTATTTGGAAACCCTTGTTTAACCATAGCCCATGCAGGGAAATTCATCACACTATCACCTGGTCATCACCATAGCAGTACCATAGGATAGCCCGCTTAAGGTAAGTGGCTTTTTATATATAACCTTATGTGAATATGGTTTCACCCTATGGTCATGTATGGTGTTCTAAGGTGTTATAGAATGCGACAAAGAATCCTGTAATAGGTATTAAATATCATCTAGGATTAATAGGGAATATTGTTGGCACAAGAGTTTTAACCCACTAAATATTAATTGGTTTGAATTTTCCTTTAGTTGATTTTTTCTATTGCATTTTTATGATTGGTTCGTATTTTCTCCAGTTGGCAACAATTGCCCAAATATTAATTGCGAATAATATTACAGCGATTCCAATTCCCGATAGGTCGTGTACTAAATGGTGGACAAATATTCCAGCCATAACGGGAAGGATTATTAAGGCTCCCAGGGCTCTTGTTTTTGGGATTGCTATTAAAAATCCACCAACGATTTCGGTAATTGCAACAAGAGGAAAAATCCATTTTATTTTCAGAAATCCGCCCATAATCTGCATCATTTCCTCAGACAGTTCAGGCATGGGCATATAGTTGAAAAATTTGTTTAGACCTGAATTGATCATCATTAATCCGAATAGGCCACATAAAACTGTAAGAATCTTGTTTTTCATTTATTGATTGTTAATTATACGGCGAAAGTAATTATTTTTGATAACCGTTTGTAATCAGTTACCTTTTAGTAACCAGTTACTTTTAGGTAATCATTAAATTAATAGAGATGAAAAAAAAGGAACATAAAGAGTGCATGTCAGCACTGTTACCGGTAAGGGACACTTTAGATGTGATAGGTGGAAAATGGAAACTTTTAATCCTAATTTCAATTTGGGAAGGAAACAAGCACTTTAGAGAGATAGAACGAAGTATTCCAAAGTTAAGTACCAAAGTGCTATCAAAGGAATTGAAGGATATGGAAGAAAATCAGTTGATTATTAGAACCGTTTTAAATGGTTTTCCTGTTCGAACGGAATATACTCCTACAGAACATTCTAAAACGCTGGGAAAAGTTATCTTGGAATTGCAGAATTGGGGGGTCAATCATAGAAAGAAAATCTTTGGCGTTAAGCCCGAAAAAGATAGCTCCTTTAGTGCATAGTGGGGTTATGATATTGGCTAAGGCACAGAGTTAACAGAAGTTATAGATATCCTGTACAATCGCTTCGCTGCGGAAAGGGCCATGGGGGTGGCTTTACAAGGAAAGGCTACTACGCCAAATTTAATGTGGAAACAATTTTAAGAGTTGTGGGAGAACTGGATTCTTTCCTCCGCTGTGCTGCGGAAAGGGCCATGTGGGTGGCTTTACAAAGAAAACCAAGGTCGCTCCGCGCCCTATTCTTTCGTTTTGCTTCAAAGCCAATGCGAGCATTGCTTTTGCGCAAAACAAAAAAACCAGCTATTTCTAGCTGGTTTTCTTTGTAGCGGGAACTGGACTCGAACCAGTGACCTTCGGGTTATGAGCCCGACGAGCTACCTACTGCTCTATCCCGCGATGTATGTTCAATGTACCTTAAAGGTACTGTCATTTTATATTTTTCCAGTCAGAGTAGGTACCCTGTCCTGAGCGTAGTCGAAGGATGCTGCTTGGTTCCTGAGCGAAGCCGAAGGACTATCCCGCGATGTGCGTTTCCAAAATAGTCAACTTGGCTCTAAACCCTCAGTTCATAATGCTGACTGAATTATTTCGGACTGCAAAGATACATGCTTTTTATGATTTCCCAAATCTATTTTCAATTAAATATTAAAAATGAGACTAAATTTTTATCAAACATTTAAAAATGCCCAGTTGTAGTCCTCATTGTCCAAAATCTTTCTATTTTGTATCGATTTTAATTAAAATCCGTCACCTTTAATTCGCCCGATCATCTATGGATAACTATGGTTTTCTCTCAATCTTACCACCTGTAATCGCTATTGTACTGGCGCTCAGAACCAAACAAGTTTATATAGCCCTACTTTTTGGCATATGGTTCTCTTGGGTGATCATCAATGATTGGAATTTCTTTACCGGTACCTTGGCAGCCATTGAAGGGATGGTAAATGTTTTTAAGTCTCCTGGTAATACCAGAACCATAATGTTCAGTGCCCTGGTAGGCGCTTTGCTATTGTTTATACAATACTCCAAAGGGGTAGAAGGATTTATTAACGAGCTTAATAAGGTGATAGCCTATTTTGAGAAAAAACAAAGTGGCTATAGCAGGGTAGTAGTGCAGCTTATGGCCATGTTTACGGGGATTTTGTTGTTTGTAGAAACAAGTATTAGTTCCTTAACGGTAGGCACCCTATATCGTCCGGTTTTCGATAAACTGAAGATCCCCAGGGAAAAATTGGCCTACATAGCCGATTCCAGTTCCGCCCCCTCCTCTATTTTAATTCCCTTTAATGCATGGGGAGCATTTATAATGGGACTTTTGCTTACACAGGGTATCGAAAATCCGTTTGGAACCATGCTTTCGTCCATAGTTTTTAATTTTTACCCCATCTTGGCCATTGCTATAGTTTTCGTGGTAATAATTACCAAAAAGGATATTGGACCAATGTCGAAAGCGGAGAAGCGCACTAGGGAAACGGGCAAATTGCTGAATGATAATGCCAAACCTATGTTGTCCAGTGAGGTAACCTCCTTTGAGTCCAAAGAAGGGATCAAGGCCAGGGCTTATAATATGATTGTTCCCTTGGCAACAATGGTAGTCATGATGCCTTTCTATCTTTCCTACACGGGATGGGATGCCGTGGAGGGTGCAACTTCTTTTGGAGATCATGTGTTTAAGGCGATTGGCCAGGGTTCCGGCTCATCCTCTGTCTTATACGCAGTTCTTACAGCGATTTTGGTTGCCATGGTGCTCTATAGGTCCCAAAAAATTATGAAAACCAAGGAAATGATAGATCTGGTATTGAAGGGTATAAGTGAATTGATGCCACTGGCTTTGTTAATGCTATTGGCCTTTGCTATTGGCGACGCTTGTAATGCCTTGGGTACCGGACAATTTGTTGCAAACTGGTCCAAGGATTGGTTGTCTCCCGCTTTTTTACCGGCAGTTATTTTTGTGATCAGCTCCTTTATAGCATTTTCAACCGGGACTTCCTGGGGCACCTTTGCTATAATGATGGCGATTTCTATGCCGATGGCTGAAATCCATGGCGCACCACTGCCACTAATAGTAGCCGCTACTTTAGGAGGTGGGGTTTTTGGGGACCACTGTTCGCCTATTTCCGACACTTCCATTATCTCCTCCATGGCTTCTGCCAGCGATCATATAGATCATATTAATACCCAATTGCCCTATGCCTTGATCGGCGGTTTAGTAACAGTGCTGCTATATGTAATTTTAGGCTTAATTATGATATAGATGGAAGGATTCCACTACCTTTGCACTTATTAAAGTTAAAAAGGGAAGATGTCGCATAAAGCCGGTTTTGTAAATATTATAGGAAATCCCAATGTGGGGAAATCCACACTTATGAATGCCTTTGTAGGGGAAAAATTATCCATTATCACCTCCAAGGCACAAACTACCCGGCACCGTATTTTGGGAATTGTCAATGGAGATGATTTTCAAGTGGTACTTTCCGATACTCCAGGGATCATAAAGCCCGCCTATGAATTGCAGTCCTCTATGATGGACTTTGTAAAATCTGCCTTTGAAGATGCCGATGTTCTTATCTATATGGTCGAAATTGGGGAAAAGGCCTTGAAGGACGAGCGCTTTTTCGAAAAAATTAAAAATAGTACCATTCCTGTATTGCTTTTGTTGAACAAGATTGATGTTTCCGAACAAGGAATCCTGGAAGAACAAGTTCAATATTGGCAGGAACAATTGCCAACGGCCGAAATACATCCCATTTCTGCCCTACAGAATTTTAATGTAAAGGAGGTTTTTATGCGAATTTTGGAATTGCTGCCGGAAGCCCCACCTTATTATCCCAAGGATCAATTAACCGATAAGCCGGAACGCTTTTTTGTAAACGAAACCATTAGGGAAAAAATTCTTCAATTCTATAAAAAGGAAATTCCATACTCCGTGGAGATCGACACCGAGGAATTTTTTGAAGATGAGGATATCATCCGCATGCGTTCTGTTATCATGGTGGAGCGCGATTCCCAGAAAGGTATTATTATAGGCCATAAGGGTAGTGCCCTTAAAAGGGTAGGGGTGGAAGCTCGTAAAGACCTGGAGAAATTCTTCGATAAACAGGTGCATTTGGAACTCTATGTTAAGGTAAACAAGAATTGGAGAAGCGATCCCAATCAGTTGAAGCGCTTTGGCTACAACCAGGGGTAGTTTTCTAACGGTTCGTTTCTAAGGAGGTAAATTTTTCTTAATTCTCTTTGCCCACAACATTTTAGCTAGATTCTTAACAATTAGTTATTATTTATTTTACGCTTAGCTTATAGCCGGTTTACATCTTTGGTTTTAAATAAATAACCAAAGAAAATGAAAAAAACACTATTAGCACTTTTCGTAGGTGGAACGCTATTCACCTCCTGTATCAAAGATCATATTGGCCATGGTGGCGGTAATGACGATGTAGATGTATCAACCCTTACATTCGCCAAAATAGGTGGGTTCTCCAACGGTACCGGAGAGGAAGGTTTTGCTGAAATCAGTGCCTTTGATCCAAAGACCAACAAATTGTTTATCGTAAATCCAGTTCAGTCCGAAGTCTCGGTTTGGGATATTTCATCTCCTTCCTCCTCGGTGAAATTAAGCTCAATTTCATTGGCGGGAACGCCAAACAGTGTTGCGGTTCACGACGGATTTCTGGCCGTGGCCGTAGAAAATGCCAATAAGCAAATGAATGGTACGGTACAGACTTATGATACCGAGTCCCAAGCCTTGGTAAATACGTATAATGTAGGGGCATTGCCAGACATGGTTGCTTTTAGTCCTGATGGGAAATATATAATTTCTGCCAATGAAGGAGAGCCAAATGATGATTATTCGGTAGATCCAGAGGGGTCTATTTCTGTAGTGGACGTTCAAAAAAATGAAGTTAATACTATGTTTTTTACTTCCTATAGTGCGGCTTCAATAGGGAACGATTTTAGGGTTTTTGGTCCGTCAGCAAGTATTGCCCAGGATGTGGAACCGGAATATGTAGCAGTTTCGGACGATAGTAAGTTTGCCTATGTAACGCTTCAGGAAAATAATGGTATTGCCGTAGTCGATTTAAAGAATAAGGCCATTGCCAATGTTTTTGGTCTAGGGGTAAAAGATTATTCTTTTGGGGAAAATAAGATGGACGCCAGCGATAAGGATGACGTGGTAGGGAACTTTCAGAATTGGCCAGTGCTTGGTTTTTATATGCCGGATGCCATTACTTTTACCAAGCTAGATGGCATGGATTATATTATTACGGCCAATGAAGGGGATTCTAGGGATTACGATGGATATTCCGAAGAGGAAAGGGTAGAAGATGTAATCTTGGACCCAACTGCTTTCCCTAATGCCGCTGATTTACAAATGGAGGAAAATTTGGGAAGGTTAAAAATTACCACCGCCAATGGTGATATCGATGGCGATGGTGACTTTGATAAAATATATGCCTACGGAGGAAGGTCCTTTACCATCTGGTCTACTTCAGGAACTTTGGTATATGACAGTGCGGATGAAATTGGAAGAAGGACTTTGGGGCTTAACCCATCTTATTTTAATGCCGATGAGGGCGAGGCCGATGGAAGAAGTGATGATAAAGGTGCCGAGCCTGAAGCTGTAACTACTTTAAAGGTCGGCAACTCTACCTTGTTATTTGTTGGTTTGGAGCGCACCGGGGGTGTTTTGGTGTATGATATTACCAACCCCAATAGTCCAGAATACGTAAACTGGCTTTTTGATACTTCGGATATTGCTCCAGAAGGTTTGGTGACTATTTCAGAGGAAAATAGCCCAACAGGAAATGCCTTGGTAATTATCACCAATGAGGTTTCCAACACCGTAGCGATTTACGAAATAAAATAGATTATAAAGTGTATTGTAAGTAATCCCCGGGTATCTGCCTCGTATACTCGGGGATTATTTTTTGTAATAATCACTTCGACAGAGTCTATTTTCTGGACGACTAGAAGTCGAACATTTTAGGCCGGACCCATTGGTGCGGTTTGGTAACTCCAGAGATTTATTTGGATGAATAACATTCTCCGATTATTGCTTGGTGGCTGAGTGGATCCGAAGCCACATTCAATAGTTTTTCTTTCTGACTCTATTCGATTTTGACTACGCTCAATCTCCTTTAAGACCATGAAACTTTAAACCTTGAGCTGAAAACTGCCCACTGCGATTGCCAACTCCTAGTGAACCAGAAACTTTAAACTTTCAACCTTTGGCATGCCTTAGCATAAACTCATGCAATTGATGCATTTGGGGCTTGCCCTTTCTTTTCCCTATCCTTCCAAATATATAAAGCACAATCCAGGCCAAGACCATCAAGACCATCAAACCGATCTGAAGGCCCATTTCTTTACCCAAAGCCTGATTGGAATAGGCCCAAACCCCAAAAATGATAAATAAGGTGGCCACGCCAAAATGGACAAACATGAAGAATGTCCATAAGGTAGGATTCGGTCCAAACAAGCCATAAATGGTACTGTTTCCGTCCTCCTGGTCTACTATCTCGATCTGTAATTGCGGCGACCAAAAATGGGTTTCGGTCTTATTAAATTTTATAAAAACATGATGATCGGATACTTTAACGATAAAAGGAGGCTTGTCCACTTCTTGAAACAATTGTAGAATGGGTTGGGCCGGACCCTTTAGGTTAAGCTGGAACCTTGGTCTTAGTACAATTTCGTTGGGTAGGGGTTTCAAACTATTAGACTGATAATTAGGATAAAAGATACTGTTTTTTCTTCGGATATAAATAGTACTTTTGCATCAAATTAAAAGTATGAGTGCTATAGTAGCCATTGTAGGAAGACCTAATGTAGGCAAATCAACCTTTTTCAATAGATTAATTCAAAGAAGAGAGGCCATTGTTGATGCCGTGAGTGGGGTTACGCGAGATCGTCATTACGGAAAGAGTGATTGGAACGGTGTGGAATTTTCTTTGATCGATACCGGCGGATATGTGTTGGGGAGCGATGACGTTTTTGAAAAGGAAATAGATAAGCAGGTAGAATTGGCCATAGATGAGGCCGATGCCATCATCTTTATGGTGGACGTGGAATCTGGTGTTACCGGAATGGATGAGGATGTAGCCAATTTGTTGAGACGTGTAAATAAGCCCGTTTTCTTGGTGGTCAATAAGGTGGACAACAGCAAAAGAGCCGAGGATGCCGTGGAGTTCTATTCCTTGGGCCTTGGCGAGTACTATACCATTGCCAGTATAAATGGAAGTGGCACGGGCGATTTACTGGACGATTTGGTAAAGGTATTGCCGGAAAAGGAAAAGGAGAAGGACGACTTGCCTCGTTTTGCCGTAGTAGGTAGACCCAACGCTGGAAAATCATCTTTTATCAATGCCCTAATTGGGGAAGAGAGGTACATTGTTACGGACATTGCCGGTACCACTAGGGATAGTATAGATACCAAATACAACCGCTTTGGGTTCGAGTTTAATCTGGTGGATACTGCCGGTATCCGTCGTAAGGCGAAAGTACGCGAAGATCTGGAATTCTATTCCGTAATGCGCTCTGTAAGGGCCATTGAGCACTCGGATGTCTGTATTCTTATGTTGGATGCCACCCGTGGTTTTGACGGACAGGTAGAAAATATTTTCTGGTTGGCACAGCGTAACAATAAGGGAATAGTGATCTTGGTTAATAAATGGGATTTGATTGAAGATAAAGAGACCAATACCATTAAACATTACACTCAGAAGATTAAAGAGGCCATAGCACCCTTCACGGATGTGCCCATTCTATTTATCTCGGTCTTGACAAAACAGCGGATTTTCAAGGCCATAGAAACGGCCGTTCAGGTGTATGAAAACAGGCAAAAAAAGGTGGTCACCAGAAAACTGAACGATATTATGTTGCCCATAATAGAAAATTATCCTCCACCTGCCTATAAGGATAAGTATGTGAAGATAAAATTCTGTACCCAATTGCCAACACCTTATCCCCAGTTCGCTTTTTTCTGTAATCTCCCACAATATGTAAGGGAACCTTATAAGCGTTTTCTGGAGAATAAATTAAGGGAGAATTTTGATTTTACAGGAGTGCCGGTAACGGTATTTATGAGGAAGAAATAGGAAACTTTGCTTGTATTGGGGTATTTCTAAATACGAGGTCTTAAAGTTCTGTTAACCATTTGGGTCGTAGAAGGTCAAGGGTTATTTTTGGGGGCTTACCATACTACCAAAAATCCGAGACATTTTTACCAAATGAAGAAATTTCACCTTTCTATTCTATTTTCCATTTTATTTTTTAGCCTTTCTTTTTCCCAAGATTTTGTATTGAGCGGGAAGATTGTAGACGCCATTACCCAGGCCCCATTGGAGGCCTCCACCATTTATGTTGAATCTGTAAAGGACAGTGCTTTGGTGTCATACACCGTTTCCGATCAAAAAGGAGTATTTGAACTGGAAGGGGATACCAGTCTTAAGGAGGTAAACGTATTCTTCTCCTATAATGGGTATAAGCCACATTATATAAAGGTTAAACTGGAATCTCAGGTAGATTTGGGAAAAGTGCAATTGGAGGAGCAGGCGCAAGAGTTGGAAGGAGTCCTGATTGTGGGCGATAGGGTGCCGATTACCATTAAAAAGGATACCTTGGAATTTAATGCGGATTCCTTTAAGACAAAGCCCGATGCCAACGTAGAGGACGTGTTGAAAAAGTTGCCCGGAGTAGAAGTGGATAGTGATGGCAAGATTACTGTTAACGGAAAGGAAGTAGATCAGGTCCTGGTAAATGGCCAGGTATTCTTTAGTAACGACCCTAAGGTGGCAACCAAAAGTTTGCCCAAGGATATCATAAGTAAGATACAGATTTCGGACACCAAGACCAAAGAGCAGGAGTTTAGTGGAGAAGAAGGGGAAGGGGAAACCAAAACCATTAACCTAACCATAAAGGAAGATAAGAATAAAGGGTATATGGGAAGAATGGCGGCAGGCTATGGTACTGATGAAAGGTATCAGCTCAACGGACTGCTCAATTATTTTAGTAATAAGAAAAGGTTGAGTTTTATTGCCAGTTCCAATAATATTAACAATTCCGGTTTTTCCTATGACGAGATTTACGATATGGTTGGGAATACCAATGGAGGGTATTCCGGTGCGCAGGAATCTGGCTTGATCAATAACTTTGGAAATGGTATTACCACCTCTTCCAACTTGGGCACCAGCTATGCCAATGCGGAAAAGGGAGAGTACAAGTTAGATGCCAATTACTTTTTTGGATACAGTGATTCCTACAACGATCAAAAAACATCCCGGGAGAATATTTTACCGGACAGCAGATACTTTACGGAAAACGAATCTAATTTTGAGGGGTCTACCAATTCCAATCGAGGGGCTGCAAATATTGAATATGATGTAGATGAAACCCTTCGCATTAGCCTACAGCCCTCCATGAGTGTCAATAGGACCAATTCTGTGAACAGGAATAATACATTTTCTACGGATGAGGAGGGAGATTTGATCAACAGCAATAACCGTATTACGGTCAATGACGGATTTCAAAGAAATTTTTCCAATAGGTTGAGTGTAATGAAAAAGTTGGATACGATTGGCAAACTGATCACTTTTACCTTTTCCAATGATAATTCCGAAAACAAAAGCACTTCCAACCTTAATTCCGTTAGGGAAATATTTGGGGACGATCCCAGTGTAGAGAACGTGGATCAGCTGTCCGATATCAATAACAAAAACAATTCCTATGAACTGGAAGCCCGTTATAGACAGCCTTTGACTACTAAGCTGTTCCTGGATATTGGCTACGAATTTAAGAATGAGCACAGGGACAATACCAAGGATGTCATGGACTATGATGTAGATGATAATAGGTATAGCCAGTTTAACGAGGCTTTGAGTTCCGATTTCAACTTCGTAAATATTCAACAGTCTCCTTTCTTGGGCTTGCGCCATAACGGGGATAAGCTAAACCTAAGGGTTAACGCCTCTTATGTAATGACCGAGCTGGATAATCAGGACTTCCTGCAAGGGACATCCTTTTCCAAATCGTACAAAAATTTGTTGCTAAGGAGTAGATTAAGGTATTCTTTGGGGAAAAATAGTCGGATTTATTTGCGCTACGACTCCCGACTTAGTCTTCCTTCGGTTAGTCAGTTGCAGCCAGTGCCCAACGTAAACAATCCTTTGAACGTAGTGATTGGTAATCCCAATTTATTGCCAAGTGTGAATCATGGAATAGATCTAAACTACAATAATTATAATTGGAAAGAACGAAGTGGGGTCTTTTTCTATACGGGGCTGGATATACAAAAGGATAGGGTTTCTGCCATATCAACTACCGATGAGAATTTTCTGAGGACCACCAGATATACCAATATAGATGGCAATTACAGCGGATACGGTGGAGTTGGCTATTCCAAGCAGATCAAAAAGGATAGCCTTTATACCTTAAAATTTAATGTAAGGCCACGATTAAGTTACGGTAGGCAGGTTAGTTTTACCAATGGAGTGGAACTTAAGGCCAAAAGGTTTGATGTAACGCCTTATGTATCTACCACCTATAATTATAAGGAGGTTCTGGAAATTGAACCAGGCTATGGTATTTCTTTCAACAATACCACCTACAATCTGGATAATATAGAGGATGTGGAATATACTTCCCAAAATGCCAATCTTAGGGTTACCTCTTACTGGCCTAAAAATTTAATTTGGGGCAATGACCTTCAATATAGTTATAATGGCAATGTTGGTCCAGGATTTAGAAAGGATGCCCTTTTTTGGAATATGAGTCTGGGACTTCAAATATTGGAAGATAAAGGAACCCTTAAAGTGTTGGCCTATGACTTGTTGGATCAAAATATAAATACCCGTAGGACTACAGGGGAAGATTTCATTCAGGACTATCAAGGTACTGTGCTGCAGCAGTATTTTATGGCAAGCTTTACTTATAAGTTTGATCAGTTTGGGGGCAAAAAACCCGATATGGGATCAAGGGGAAGGCGTTATTACAATTAATGCTTTTGTTTGAAGGGTTTCAGGTTTGAAGGGTTTCAGGTTTGAAAGGTTATGCAGTTGTAGTTTCAAATCTTCAAATTCTCAAATTAACTAATTTCCAAATTGATCGATTGCTACATTGAACCATTGTTATATTAACCCATTGTTCCAGTCTTTTGTTACTAGTTTCTGGTTTGATGGGTTTTGGGTTTGAAGGGTTTCAGGTTTGAATTGTTTCTGGTTTGATAGGTTTGAGGTTTGGACGGTTATACAGTTGTAGTTCAAATCTTCAAATTGTCAAATTAACTGATTTCCGAATTGATCGATTGCTACATTGAACCATTGTTATATTAACCCATTGGTCCAGTCTCTTGGATATTGATTGACCTTCTTTTTTCTTGTCTCTTGTTTCTGGTTTGATAGGTTTGAGGTTTGGAAGGTTATACAGTTGTAGTTCAAATCTTCAAATTGTCAAATTTACACATTGATACATTAAACCATTGGAAGATTTCCACATTATAACCATTACCAACTCCCTGAAGAACCACCGCCACCAAAGCCGCCTCCACCGAAGCCTCCTCCAAAGCCGCCGCCACTTCCGAAACCACCGCCCGAAGACCCTGATCTATAGCCGCCCCGGCCCATATTGCTGAGTACAATAATATCCCAAAGGTCCATGCCCTTACGATTGCCTCCTTTGCCACCACCTCTTCTCCCCTTATTGGAAAGTATAATGAGGATCACAATAAAAATGATGAATGGAAGTAAGGTCTGAAATGGAAATCCAGGACTTTTGTCAAAACTCCGATCTTCCTTGAATTCTCCATTGAGCACATTAAAAATGGCATCCGCTCCTTTGTTGAGTCCGTCATAATAGCTGCCCTTCTTGAATTCTGGGATAATGACGGTTTCTATAATACGTTTGGAAAGTGCGTCCGTTAAGAGCGGTTCTATACCATAACCTGTATTGATGGCAATCTTTCGGTCGTCCCTGGCCAGCAGAATTAAAATGCCGTTATCCTCCTTGGCCTGTCCAATTCCCCAGGCATGTCCCCAGTTAGCACCTAGAAAGTTGATATTTTCCCCTTGGGTTGAGGAGATAATGGCTGTTACGATCTGGGTGGAGGTACTGTCCGAATAACGGATCAACTTTTGTTCCAGGCTAGTTTTTTGTTCCGCAGAAAGTAAATTTATATAATCATAAACACTGGTTTGATCCTGAAGTTTTGGCTTTTCGGGAATCTTAAATTGGGCAACAGTTATGGAGAAGCTGCATAATACCAGGAATAAAAGACTACCCTTTAGATACTTCATTGCTTAATTCGTTGGTGTTATTGTGTTGCCACGGAAAATGGGTTTCCAATTCTTTACCGGCCATGAGTATACCTTCAATGATACCTTGTTTAAAATCGCCTTTTTTAAAATGATTTTCTAGAATCGTTTTGGTGTTGTCCCAAAAATTATCGGGTACTACCCGGTTTATGCCCTTATCGCCAAAAATCACAAACTTCTTGTCATGTACGGCAATGTAGATCAATACCCCATTTTCTTCTTTGGTATTGTCCATTTTTAAATAGTGGAACACTTCTTGGGCACGTTCAAAATGGGGCTTATTGGACATAGGCTCAATATGTACCCTTATTTCCCCGGAAGTATTTTTTTCGGCCTCTACTATAGCATTCACTATTTCCAATTCCTCATTGGCCGTTAAAAAATCTTCTACTTTGGACATCTTGTTTTAGTTGAATTCGAAATTCACGTCTGGAGCCTGTTCCGCACCGGCTTCCGATTTAAAGTACGCCAGTTCATCAAAATTAAATAGACCTGCCAATACAGAATTTGGGAAGGTTTTTATGTGATTGTTATAGGGCAAAACGCTTTCGTTAAAGCGATTTCGTTCTATGTTTATTCTGTTTTCGGTGCCTTCCAATTGGGACTGTAGTTCCAGAAAATTTTGATTGGCCTTAAGGTCGGGGTAACGCTCTACGGTTACCAAAAGACTTTTCAGGGCGCCGCTAAGTCCGCCTTGTACCTCATTGAATTTTGCAAGTTGTTCAGGGGTAATATTGGTGGGGTCTATGCTGACCGAAGTAGCTTTGGCCCTGGCCTCTATCACTGCGGTAAGGGTGCCTTTTTCAAAATCTGCCGCACCTTGTACCGTCTTAACGAGGTTGCCAATAAGATCGTTACGTCTTTGGTAGGCGCTTTCAACATTGGCCCATGCCTGGGTAGAGGTCTCTTTGAGTTTAACAGCTGTGTTGTTAAAACCTACGGCCCATTGGTACAAGCCTATTCCTAAAACAGCAAGAATAATTACTGGAATTAACCATTTTTTCATGATCGGTGTATTTAGTGTTAATTATAGTTGGTTCTTTATTTTGATCAGTTCTGCCTTGACCTTTTCCAATTTTTGAATTACATCAAAGGTAGACAAGGTCTTTAATTTATCCTCCTTTAAATGGATTTTGGCTCCTTCTAGGGTAAAACCCCGTTCTTTTACCAAATGATAGATAAGTTGCAGGTTTTTAATGTCCTGGGGGGTGAATTTTCTATTGCCCTTAGCGTTTTTTTTAGGCTTAAGCACATCGAACTCCTTCTCCCAAAAACGGATAAGCGAGGTGTTCACATCAAAGGCTTCGGCCACTTCACCAATGCCATAATATCGTTTTTCCGGAAGATCTATATGCATTAATCCAGGGATTGGTTTTCTTGGTTCGCGTATTTCAACATATTTTCGAATTCTTCCGCGGTTAAACTGCCGTAGTAGAAGTTAATGG
>TARA_R100001369_G_scaffold26381_1_pt1 | contig 18863 bp, 32 predicted proteins | sample TARA_R100001369 | Tara Oceans TARA_R100001369 (sample SAMEA2621528) | marine metagenome | biome: marine biome (ENVO:00000447); feature: surface water layer (ENVO:00002042); material: "saline water (ENVO:00002010), including plankton (ENVO:xxxxxxxx)" | depth 5 m | reverse complement strand
CACGCCGACGGGAGTGAGGGGTATCAATCCTAACTGTGTCTTCGTGACGAGATTGGCGTTCCACAGCGGCAACCGAACCGATCTGCTCAAAAAAAGCGTTTTCACCAGTGACTGTCTCGATTGAGACACAATCACGAAGGCGAGATCCCTTTTGCTGAACAAGGTGTTCGACGTTACCTTTATACTGCTCAACGAACGCCGTAGTAATTTGAACTGACATGGTCAATTCTCCTTTTGCGTTGGTTAAAAATAAAGATGATTAAAGGGTTGCCCGTATCGGACCCTGCGCGGTCTATCCCGCCGTCTGTCCCAGACCCGTGAGGGTTATCTGGTTTAGCTTGCGATTTCAGTCCCGTAAGCTAATTCTGTTAGTCGCGTCAACTTTTGGTTGAGGACTTTATGCTCTGGATGCGAAGCGTCCATTAATCCGGGGTTAGTCCGAATTGCGGCAATTTGTTCCTTCGCCATTTCTGGTGTCGTGCCAAACTGCCCAGAGCTTTCACTGTCTTTAAATTGTGGCCCTTTGCCTAGCGCAACGCCAATTTTCGATAAGGCGTTGATGACGACGGGGTGCATGCCAAGGTTTGCTTGATTTAATACATCGCGTAATTCTTCACCGCCAAATTCTCGAACTGCTGAGTTGGCGGCGGCTACGCGCTCATCAAAAGCCGTTCCAAATTTGGTTTGCATTTCTGTATGCCACAAATCGTTTTGCTGATCGATTTGCTCAGATTGGTTCATTTGGCCTTCACTCATGCGCTCAACAAACTTGTCGTGCATAGCTTGAGCCATCGATGCTGGCATTTTGTTTTCGTAAGCAACTTCGCGGAACCAATCAGATAGACCTTGGTCGTAACTTTCGTGTCCTTCTGGAGCATTGAGCTCATACGCCGAAGCCTCATCAGGAGTGCCAAGCTTTGACCAGCCTTCCCACTCGCGTAAATCAGTGTCAGCATTTGGCAAGACAACTTTGTCTGCACCAACAGCTTTTTCTAAATTTACGTAGCTCTCTAAAACGTCATTTGGACCGCTCCAACCTTTGGCTGTTACAAGCTCATTATATCCGTCATCGTTCCAAGAGGCGGGGGTTGCCCCTGCGTCTTCTGGGTTACCCGCATCAAGTACGGACCCGTCAAGATCATTCGGCATTAATTGTCTCTCCTATTGCTAATTTTGTTATTTGGTTTTCATCCAATGCGAGGATCGTAATAATCCGACGCACCATATCTCTGCCGCCTTCCATATGCTGAAGCTCGGCGTTGTCTCTAACTCCGCTCATTTGATACAGGCCGGACACTTTAAGCATATCTTTAAAAATGACTTGACCTTGTGGCGTGTAAAGAAAAACGTCCCGGTACGCCTGCATAATCTCAGCTTGAACCTTGTTCTGTTGTGGTTTGCTCATTTAACCCTGCGACGGCCCTAGCTGGCCCATTTCAGATATTTGGGCGACTTTAAGGGCGGCGTCTGCTGCTTGTGGCGCTGCTGACAATCCAGCCTGCATGGCTTCTTGCTGTCCTCGTTGGTCGCGCATTCCGGCTATTTCATCTTGGCTCCGCAATATGCGTTGAGGGGCTCCGTTAGTATCAGCCAAAATGCGCGTGATTTCGTCCGTATCAAAATTATCCATGACGCCCGGATCGACAGCTGCGATAGGCTGGACCATTTCAAGCGTCCGCAAGATACCAACGCCTTCTTCAGCCTTCATGGCGCGAGACAAAGGACTGACATATTCAATTTCGTATTCGCCGCCAGCCTCGATAAGTGCCGGGGGCAAGGGTGGGATTAAACCTTGAGAGTCGAGGATGTCGAACTCACGCTCGATCAGCGGCCCTAACATCTCGGTTTGCTGCCTGCCAATGGTCGGAGCTAACAAAGCGCCCTTTTCTTGAGCTCGTTGCAAAACTTCGGTCGCGGTCATAGATGGTGTTTCAACCAAGATTTGGAACAAAGTCACTAAAAAAGCGTCATTTATTACTTTGCGGCGTTGCTCCATCATTTCAAAGCCAATGTCTACACGCGCTCCCGTTTGCAGAGGCTGAACGGGCGGTTGGTTCCGGCCATCCATCCGGGCGAAGGTTGCCGCGCCGGGGTTCGTGTTTATAGGGAACATAACTCCTTCATCCGCGATCAAAAGGGGTGGATCGACCACTTTTTGCGCGGCACGGATGACTGTCTTTGACATCTCGTTAATCATTTTGATGTCAGGCAAGATTGTCATGCAGGGCGAGCGGCCATACGTCTCGCGTGGGCCCGTCACATACCGTGACACGATGTAAGGCATGGTTTCAAAACCGCCTTCTTCGATCAAATTCTTTGTCTTCATTTCATAATAGCCGGAGAACCACGGCGTATTTTTTCGGTCGCGCCGGGTTGGGTCGCGGTCGGTTCGAGGCATCACGACATGTAAAAGTTTTACTTTTTCGTCAGGCTTGTCTGTTGCCGTCTTGCGTAGATCGTCAGATAGGTCGCCGTCTTGAAACATCCGCATGGCTTGCCGGGCTGAAACTTCAAAGCGCCTAAAGACAGTGTCAATTTGACCGTGCTCGTTCTCAGCAATAAAAGCGTCAGCTAAGTGTACTGCCCGGTAAATAGCACCTCTTGTTGGAGCTTCATCGACGAAAGTAATGCCAGTGCCAAAAGCGCCAAGGCTCATATAGCCCTCGTGCGTCTGCCCGGCAAAGTTAGCTTTAGGAGAATAGCGGTGAGCAAACATAGTCTTTTGAACTTTGTCAAACCACAGTCGCACATCGTCGTCTCTATTTAATTCTGAGTTGGTTGACCGTAACGTATGCCAAGTTGCACCGCGTGGGGTTAAAAGGCTTTCGACAGCGGCAGAGAAACGCTCTAACGCCAAAGCGGCGGTTGCGTCATAAAGTTTGTGGGTCCGCTTGTCGCCTTGTGTCCGTTCACCAGTAAATTCGGCAGATCGAGGCAAGACACGTTCGGCAATTTCTTCCCAATGAGCTTCCCAAGTCCCTCGACCATTTCGTAATAAGTCGAAACGTTTGAAAATTTCGTCGTTGTCCATAAAGCTAAACCCCTAAATAGGTATTTTTTCGTAAGGCATCTACGCCGCTGTTACGCGGAGTGCCTGACAATATCGTCGATCCGTTTGTTCCGCCGCCGCTGGCCGAAGCGTTGGCGCGTTGGGCTTGGTCTAGCCTGCCGCCCGGCGATGACGACGCCATCTTCATGCCGCCTGATTGCTTTTGATTCCCATAAGCGCCGGGAACACACATTAAGCGCCCAACAACGTGCGGCCAATGTTAGCGCGAGCTCGTATTCCTCTTGAGCCTGTAAGCATTGTAGATTGCCGGGTCACACGATTTCTAGGAGTATACGGAGCAAACGCCATAGCATCACCACCTAATTCATCGTCATCGTCTTTGGCTAAAGGCGCGTTTTCTTTAGATTTAGCCGCAACATTTCCAGCAACGGCTCGCTTGCTGCCTTGTTTTTTAAGCATTGCAGAAGGGCTGTTGTTATCGCCACGGTCTTCGTTTTTATTGCCAAGATTATTTTTCCCACCTTTTCCAGCTTTTACCCCCCCCATCATAGCAAGAGTTCGTCCAGCATTTAAGGGAATGCCGCCCGGCATAATAGGACCAAGTGCCGCCAAAGCTTTTTCGCCATATTGGCCTTGATTATGAGGAGAAAATGGATTGTTAACGATGCTAATTGCTTGATCAGCGCTAAGACCTGTCCTGTTCGGAGTCATAGAATCGTTTGGAACGTTGCCATCATGGTTGCGATTTTGGCGAACGCCTCCGGCAGAACCACCGCCATCATCGCCGTCATTAGATTCACACATTTTTAACCACCTAACAGTGTTTTGCCAATATTTGCAGAACTAACATCGCCGCCAGCACCAGATAGAATTGTAGATTTACGACCTTTAGCCAAGAGCCGCTTGCGCCGTGTTGCTGTTGCTGCTTGATTTACTCGCGGATCGTCTCGCGTTGGCTTTGTTTCGACAGCCGCAGGCTCCGGCATTACTGGCAATGACGGCATTTTTGGCATTTTTGGGGCTAGTGGTCCTACGCACATAATCAAAATCTCCATCGCGTTCTAATCGGGATCGCGTCCATGAATAACAATAAAATTTTTTCCGGGTAGGGCCGTAGTCTTCAGCCGTCGCCTCTTTGGTAGCACCTAACGCCTCAAGCCATCGATGTGCAACGTCGTGGCCTTCCATGCTCCAGCAATCGGCTCTAACGGCACCGTCAGCAACAAGGGCTGGTATTAATTCATTCCTTATGTGCCGGGTCACCGTCAACGCCACTTTGGGCCATCGATCTGTCGTGAACATCCACACACTCCAGAAATCCGGGCGCGTCATGTTGGCTCCCCAAGTAGCAACAGGCATCACCCCAGAGAGAGCAACATGGGCCAACCCGCCAGATACAGATATCCGCTGTGCTAAATCTTCCGGCTTTCCGCTCCATGTCAGCGGTAGTATCTCTTCAGCATCTAACGCCCTCATATTCCGGGCGATGTAAACTAAGTCGCCATAGCAGGCTGGGATAATCTCAGCCAAAGACAACATCCGGGGCTGTCATAACAGGCTGCCCATTGGAAAGCCGCCCTGTCCTTGCAACCTGTCTAAAATCATCGTCATTATCGCGGAGCCCTAAAGCGCCGTATCTAAAACTATCGACCGCATGACTTGACCAGTCGTGGTTCGGCCTGTCTTTCCAATCTCCAGTCCGGTCGTTAAACTGTCGGTGATAATGTCTAAGTGCCTTTAAGCCCTCGGCACAATTGCCACGGTCGAAATGGCACTTGGGGATTAACGCTCTTATTGCTTCAATACCGTCCATGACGGCTAGTTTAGGTACAACGGTTGGGCGAACCCCCAAGCTCATTAGAATTTCATAGCGGCTATTTCCCGATCCAAGCTCCCGAACCATAACGTCGTGGGGAAACAGATGCCGATCATAGGTATACGGCCTCGCTTGTAATTCCTTAATGTAGTGATGTAATCCTTCACCCGTATTTTCATAGTAATCAATAACTCTGACAACGTTTTCACGCGGCAATTGCTGGTAAAACCAAATGGCCGTTGCGTCGGCAATGCCCAAGTCAAAGCTAGTTGTCACAGGGAGATTTGGCTCCCACGGCACAGAATTTATTTGACCTTTCGTATCGATAGCATCTAATTGCGTGGCAAAGAAAGCCCCGACCCTCGCGGCGCTCCAGCTAACTTCAAATTCCTGTTGATATTGGCTTTCATCCATTGTCGCCTTGGCGGCATCGAGTTCTTTCTGAGCTAGAACCCCAGTCTCACTCGCCGGGAAACGCATGGCGAACCATTCGTCGTCGTCTTTTTCCATGCGCTCTAAGGCGTAATCGTAAATTTCCTTAAATTGATTCTCGCCTTTTGGGGTGCCGATCCACAAACATTTTCCGGTCCCAAAATCGGAAAGAGATGGCCTCACAATCTCAGGATATAACCGGGCGTTCATGTCGGCAAATTCGTCTAGGCAACAAGCATCTAAGCGCAAACCACGAAGGCTGTCAGGATTTTCGGCCCCTAATAACCAAATTCGCTTTCCGTCCGGCAAGTCGCACCGTAACTCTGCTTCGTTAAACTTAACGCCCGGAATGACCCCGGCGTAATCTCGAAGCATTTGCCAAGCAATACGCTTACTCTGCCCGTAAGTCGGGCTAATATACGCCCCCTGTGCCCTTGGATGAGTACAAGTAAGGATTTCCTTCAAAAGCCAGTTAATCGCCATAACAGTTTTGCCAAAGCGTCTGTGACAACTTGCAACCGAAAAACGCTTATAGCTCCGATCAAATTTTGCCTGCAATGGCCGAGGTTTATATGGGATCGTAATTTTTTGGGTTTTAGCTATCGCCTTTCTCCCCAAAAAACATGATTAGCGCCTTACGCTCGCCACTATTCCGCGTCACCTGATGAGCATTATCGCGACCGCCAGAAAATAATAATAAATCTAAATAATGAAAAATTGGGTTGTCAGGGTTATCCCTAAAATAAAAACCGCCCCCCGTAAATTCCTTGGGGTCCGTCAACAAAAGAGTCGCCGAATATTTGCACCAAGCCATGTGGTCAATCGTGCCAGTATCCTGATGCCATGGATGACCCTCTGGCCGATGCTCGACCCGGCAGTACGCAGGAGACACCGTCGATATGGGGGCAATCTCACTAATAATCCTAACTAACCCAGAAACCTTGGGGTCTGCAAAATCTAAGTATCCGACACTCGCAGATAACGCATTTGCCTGTGCAACCGTAATCGCCCTCGGCAAGCATGCTCTCAACCCTCAATAAGCTTCCCGCCTAAACGCCGATAGCTCGACTTAACGCCGGGCGGTTTCGTGCGTTGCTGTTCCCGATGAGCCTCATCCATGTCAGGCACTTCAATCGTAAACGCTTCATTAACATCAGGCGTCGTTGGGTCGTCAGCCTTAAAGCTACCGTCCTGATTGTGAGCCCTAGCCCTACGACGGGCAGGCTCCTTAGTCGCAGCCTTCTTTGTCTTCAATGCCATGAATAATTCCTATTTCAAATACGTTTTGCGTTTAGGCTTTAACAACGTCTTGCGAACTTTAGTTGGCTTGCTTGAATAATTTGCCATGAATAATCCTAATTAAAATAAGGGGTCAGCAAGTGACCTACTTCAGTAAACTTCTAGAGTTTCGAGAACGGTTTTTCGACTTGCTCTGGACCCTCAAATTGCTTTGATCGTTATTACCCGGATTGCGGTCTTTATGGTCAACATCCTTGCCGTCGCCCTTGGATACCCGCCCCGTCTTCAAAAGAGTCCTACGGGCCTTATTTCGGCCCGCACGGCGCTTAATCTGATCTGGCTTTGAATGGTAGCCCTCGTACTCTTTCGCGTAGTTACGGGCCATAAAAATGCCTCTGTAAAACTTGTGTCGGATAGGGAGCGTGGACCCTACGATACCTCTGAGCGCCCAAGAAAAGCGGGGTACCCCCGGTCAACCACCCCCACCCCGGAGAAAATAATTTAGTTGAGATACTAGCCGCCGAGCCACGGAATTGCTGGGCTTTTGACGGCCCTGTCAAGTTCTTAAACATTCGACTAACACTATGACACCAACGTTCGGTCGATTTCATGCGCGACAGCGGCAACGGACACCGCTTATAAAACGATCATCCCTTTAGTTTATCACATCCTCACTGGTAGCCGTCAGCATGCCTTCACCGATGATTACCTCATCAGTTTCCCATCCAATAACCATAGGCCCAGTGTGGGTCACCTCTTGCCTGTCCTTGTATCGATTGTCTAACTTCGACAACTTAGCCAACGACTGATGTCCTAGGTTGTTAGCCGCTGTAACAGCTGCTTGTGCACTCTTCGGGTCACCTTGCCACTTGCCATTCATGATCATCAGCTGGATGTGTGCCGCCTCGTCAGCTTGAGCATGATAACCACGCTTCATAGCTTCAAATGTGCGCTCATCCAGATCTTTATCGTAGTTTCGCCATTTGTTGTAAGCTGCCTTTGTTGGCAAATGTTTGCTCTCAAAGATGCTAACCATCGTCTCACCGTTCGACAGCCTGTCGGTAACTTCGTTTTCAATTTCTTTGGTTTGAACTAATCGTTTTGCCATTGAAACTCCAAAAGAAACCGACGCTTGGTGTGAGCCAAGCGTCGCTAGTTTGTGTTTTCGGGAGAAAAACAAGGTCAAAAAATACAACCTTAGCCATTTAGTACCATCGATCCGTGGTCGATGTATAGAAGGTATCTTTAATGAACATTACAATTTATAGTACTTTTTCAACCCATTTAACGCTAACCGTAGTGCTGCAATGCCATCTTCACTCTTTCGCTTGCTCTCACCAACACCGCTCCAAGTTGACGCCAAATGCCCATGTCCTATAACATGTTGTAGAATGTACGCCAACGGAATGCCGACGTAGTCCATAGCTGTCCTGACCTCTTGCCGAGCCCGTTCTAAGCCCTCTTGAGCGCCAAGCGATCCTTGCCCGGCATTGTCCTGACCTAACTGCATCAATGCGTACCGTGGGCCCATTTTAGCCCGGTCAAAGTGTTGAGCAAACAGGTCGCCAGATTGGAACTGATCCGGGGTTATTTGCCCTCGTTTAAAGTACGTTGCCATGGGATCAGCGGTCACATTTCGCAAAGCTTTCACGCCTGCAATTTGCGTGTCCACTTCGACAAATGTGCCGTGTTGCCGGGCTTCAATCGTGCCGTGATCTGCTCCCGGAGCTTTGTCTTTAGGCTTGCGTTTTTTAACTAGTTGACGTCGCATAATTTCTTCATCCTAACGATTGGAATATGAATTACTGGTTCAATGTCTTCAGCGTCGTTTCTGTCCGTTCTCCCGCCAATTTGTACATCAAATCTGTCTTCGTTTTGGTACTCATAAAAAAAATAACCATCCTCAAATTGAACACAAAATATAAACTTCAAATCATTGACCCGGTAGAACTCGACGCCGCGGTTATATTTAGCCAAAGACAGGATCAATGTTGGGTATCGGCTGTAGCTGTTGTGCCTTTTCTTGACTTCGATAACCGCTACAGCCTTGCCATTTCTAAACCCAATAAAATCTAAATTGTATTTTATGCTCAACTTCTTTAAGCGCATACCACACGCGGCTTCAATCGTTTTGCAAATAGATTTTTCGTTGTCTAAATCAATCCGTGTTTCATAGATTTGCCGCATTTTTACCGCCTTAGAATGGCACTTCGTCGTCCAGTTTCTCAGGGCTTGCAGGCACTGGCCGGGCTTGACCATCGTCCTTGAACGGCTCCATTGCCATGACCCGGACTTCCAATTGCCCGCTGTCGCTCATTGACGGTATTGGCAACGATTCAAAAATTAAATTAAAACTGTCTTTGCCCGATTTATTCGGGAACATCACCCCAATTTTAGTCCAGTAAGTTTTGCCATCAGTGCCTGATCTTGCTGTCTTTAAGTCGTATCTGTCTGCCATTTAAAACTTCCTTATGCTGTTAAATTTGTTGAGGTCCATTAATTTCTTTTCAAGGGCTTCCCTCATTTTCCCTCGGTTGTTTCGCCAATCTAACTCGCCTTTTAGGTCGTGCCATGATGGAAACCATGTTGACCTGTCCGGCCACTTTGTCATCGTTTCCCTGACAACGTCGGCTGGGTATTCCATCAGCTTTCGGCCATAGCTGGTGATCGCCAAATCCATTGTAATTTGATCCTGATTGCGCTGTGCCGTCATCGCGTAGACCATTGAAATCAGCTCGCCAATTTCTCGCGCTGATGCTGGTTGGCTAAACTCTTCGATGGTTTCAATCGCGGCTTGGATGTCATCAACAGCAACCGGACCTTCGACCGTAAACGCTAGAACATCGTAATCTGAATTAAGAATTGGCTTGATTGATGAAACGATTGACGCTGGCAACGATGCTTCCAGATGCGTTTCCACTTCCCGCCTTCCCATTTGCTCGCCGCCGTTGGCTAATGTCATTTCGCGTAATGCCTGATCTGATCCAGTTGTAGAACGCACTATCCCAGTCGGCGTATTGCTTGCCGCTTGAATTGGCGTAGTCGGTAAATTGGAGCAAAATGGTTCTTCTTTCATCATCGTCGTATCCTTCATTCATCGCTACTGTTTTAGCGTGGGGATTTGGTGTCCAGCTGTCTGGCATATTGGATTTCTTTTTTCGTTTTTTAACAACCTCGATCTCTCCCCCTACAAGGGGGATTAAGGGGGTTACTTCTTCTTTCTTACTATAGTTATGGTTATGGTTAGCATGCGTTTGGCATACGTTTGGCATTGCCGTGGCATTACTAGTTTTGTTTGTTTTCAACCATCTAGCTTGAGCGTTGGTTGATTGTTTCAAGCGGAAATCCTCAACGTTTTTTCGAACTTTTAGTAGTTTTTTCTGCGTTAAGTGACCGTTTTCGTCTAACATAAAAAACGAATTTAAGCTTGGTTTTAGCTTCGACATCCACTTTTTATAGGTCACATTTAGCATCGTTGCGATACGTCTATCGTCGTCTGGAATTGAGCAAGATTGTGTCCGCCACATGATCATTAACAACTTCAAATAAGCGCCATGTTCTTCTAACGTTAAGTGCATGGTGTCGCCCAAATAAGCGTCGGTCCAAAGTGGTAATGATGGGTATGTTGCCATGCTATTTGCCCCCCACTTTTCTTTGAAGGTCATATAGGTCAGCTAGGTCATATAGCTCAGTTTTTAATGCTTGTAGCTGGGAAAAGTATGGCCCATTATCTGTGTGACCAACCGTGTCGTCCATTTCCATCATTAGTATTTGCCGCTTTAATTGATTTGAAAGTTCCTTAATACGTTGCTTGTTCTCTTTAATTAAAATTTTGCTCACCTGATATTCATCTTCAGCCGCCGTTGTACAATCCGAGCATGCGTCAATGCCACCCGGCACAATGACCCTTAACTGTTCGCCATCACTCATTTTAAACGCCTCTTTTTTTTCTCTGTAGATTGTTTTTGTTCCACCGCATTTTCGGCACATTTTTCTTTATCCCTCCGAAATATATCGTTGTAGTTATCTTTGTATTGCTGATCTGGAACTGGTATTCGCCACCAACGCTTTTGCCGGGTGTCTGGGGCTTTATGAAATATGTCCATCATTTAACCTCTATAATTTTGACGCCGGGATACAAAGCCTCGACTAGTTTCTTTTTCAGCCTGTAAATTGGGGTCTTCACACCCTTCACATCTTCGACTACGGTCTCTTTGGCGGTGAAATATCGAAAGTCAGCCTTGTAATGGGCTATGTATTTGCCGCCAATTTTAATGTCGTACCGGGGCTGTAGCTCAAGGTTTGATATTTTCCCGGCCTTCTCTAAAAGCTTTAGCTCTAAATACCGCCGAGCCTCGGCTTTTGAATCAAACTTGATATTATCGACCACCGTTTTAATGTTGCCGTATTTGTTAAATCGCATCACGTACCTTTAATCCAAACACATACAGTCGGCCTCTACTGAGCCATCAGAAAACAAATCACCCTGCCTTTTAACGACATCTAATAAGCTTGAATAATTTGGCCGATCTTTTGCAAAAGTTGCATCTATTTTGGCCTCTTGTTTAATCCACCAATCTGCGATGCCCGGCTTGTCGCGCATAATGCCTTGAAGGGTTCCCGCACCTTTTAGGAAGCACAGGTCGCAATTACCCATAGGTGTTCGTCCGTTAACGCCCCCCAATCGAAGGTCAAACGGCTGATTATACCAAAAATTAGCAACATCTCTTGAGGTTACGTTGTCGTAAACCAAAGGCATTTTTGTTTGCCAAACGGTAGTTTTGCTTTTGATGTTTTCAAATCGCCTTTGCTCATCAGCGCGAATACCTATGACGTTGGCCCATTTTTCAACGCCGTGAATAGTCCGCATGAGCGCGACCATAGGATTGATCTTTAATTCAGTTGTGCAAAACCGAGCCAATGAGTTAGGGAGATAGTTCTTCTTTTCTATAAGCTGGGCAAATGGCTCCCCATTTCTTGACGCACTGTTATGGCTTACGATGTTAAATCCAACGTGATAATTGGGAGCTTCTTTAACCTTGGATTTTTTACATAGAAATATAGGGGCTGATCGTCCATTTTCTATCTGGACCTCATCAAACCGCTCTGACAAATAGGTCGTGAGCTTATCAACATCCACAACCTTGCCTGTCCAAGCGTTTTTCCTTGGCTCTTTTGGCAAGTTCACAACAGCTAAATTTTTAGTGCATCCAGCAATTTGATCTAAAGCGAGGCAAAGCCCTTCATCACTGTCCATCGTATTAAGGACATTAGACGCATAAACAATGTCATATTGTCGGTGCAGTGCGTTAAATGTGTGATTCAAATTATTAAAATTAGCGCCAAACTCATAACCAGTTACGTTGAAACCTTGCCCCGTCATAGTTTCGACATGGTTTGATTTCGGGCCTGATCCAAAATCTAAGATTTCATCAGTAGACGTAGCAATCTCCGCGACACGTTTTGGCACAATAGCATTTTTGCCAATAGCCCCGGTGCATCCGCTCCTTGATGTTCTATTCGTTACCTGTACAAACTTTTCTGTTTTCTCCCACTCAACCCACGTTATTGGGACACCCCATTGAACTTGACATTCATGGACAAAATCGAGCGTTTCGGGCATTTCCTTGCCAGTATTTGCAAAAACAACAACATAGTCTTTTGGAAGTTTGCCATGAAAAGCTTCTAAAATTTTATGTAACATATAGGCGCTGGTTCTGCCCCCAGAGAAGCTCACCATTGTAGGGCCATCAATCTTATACGGGTTAAATCGCATCACTTTCCCCCCTTATTTTTTTTAAGGTACTCGGTTAACGCCTTCTCAATGATCGATGTCATCGTCACACTGCCAAGGGTTGCCACTTCTCTCAAATCGGACATGAGTGAAGGCTTTAACTTTATAAAAAACGGCAGTTTTCTGGGGGGTCTTTCAAAATACGTCACGCGGTCAACCCTAATTATTTAAGAAGTTGACAAACTTATAGCATCAAAGGTATATACTGTGAATAAGGTATTTTTAACGAACAGAGGAAATAAAATGACATATGCACAGAAAATTGAGTTCCATAAACTTTACAAAGAATTTGAACATGGCGCGGCTCACCAGCAAATTAAACGCAACTCTGAAAACATGATTAAAGCTGATGACGCTTATCATGCATTAATTAAACATTTAGCCGTCACTACTGCATAACAACCAACGGGGCTACGGCCCTATTAATTGGGAGATAAGTGATGGATAAAAAATACACTGCCGGGGCCGAGCATAGGGGGAAATACGTCACCTATATTCGCGTCTCGACAAATAGGCAGGGGCAATCGGGCCTTGGCCTTGAGGCTCAGACCAAAGCCATTGACGACTATTTAAATGGCGGCGACTGGAAAATCATTAAAAGCTTCGAAGAAGTTGAAACCGGGACAAATAAAAAGAAACGCCCCCAATTAATGAAAGCTTTGGAGCTATGCGAGGAGACAGGCGCAACGTTACTCGTCGCAAAGATAGATCGTTTGGCACGTAACGTCGCTTTCGTTTCAAAACTTCTGGAAAGCAAAATTGATTTTGTCGCGGCTGATATGCCGATGGCAAACAAGCTGACGATACATATTATCGCGGCGATGGCTGAATATGAGAGCGATCAAATAAGCAAACGCACAAAGGACGCACTGGCTGTTGTAAAGGGCCGTGGCGTCAAGCTTGGCAACCCTAACCCTGACGCGGCTATGAGGCTTGGCAGGGCTGTACGCACTGCACAGGCTGATGAAAAGGCTGAAGAAGTTTACGCGGTGATAGAACGAATCCGCAAGCTTGGAGTGACTACACTCCGGGGGATTGGGCAAGAGTTGCAAGAGCGCAAAGTTGTAACTTCGCTTAACAAAAAAAAGTGGAGCCCAGAGCAAGTGAAAGCTGTAATTTGTCGGGTAGAAAAATCTACAGTTTATGTCTAAAATTGTTTTTAAAAATAGAGAAAGGTTATAAAATGTTACGCGAATTTAAAAAAATTAATTTATCTATATTTGTTTTAGAAAGTTTAGCCGTTGCCGCTTTTGCGGTTAGCTTGTACGTCGGCGTTATTATGATTGCCGCTTTGATGGGGGTGCTTTAAATGGTAGGTAAAGTTACATCAAACAAAAAGGCAAGCGCATCAATTCTGCCAGCAATCATGGGGCACTCAAAATATGACAGCCCCAACAGTATTTTGGAAAAGGTCTGCAAGGCGAACCTTGGCGAAGAAGATAACTGGGAAGGAAATGAGGCGACCGCGTGGGGCAATACTCTTGAGCCTGTCGTCTTAAAGCAGATGGCTGATAGGCTTGGGATCGCGCATGACCCGAATATTGACTACGCTATGGCTCATCCTGACATCCCACTTGAAGCAAGCTTAGACGCCATAGGCCTTGCCAGCGGTCAAGTTGTTACTAGTGATGCAGGCAAAGGCATTTTTGTAATGAACGACACTGGGGCAATCGTGCTTGATGGGAAAGGTGCGTTGGAGTGTAAAGTTACATCCGTGCGGCCAGAAGATCAGCCAGACCTAGCAAGGGGACCGCTCCAGCTACAGGGTCAGATGATGTGTGCCGGGTATAAATGGGGGGCAATCGGCGTTCTATATCAAGGCATCTGCCTTCGTATCTTTTTGTTTGAGGTCCATGAGCAGACAGTTAAAGCGATCACAGAGGCTGTTACAGACTTCGACAGGCGCGTCCATTCAACGCCATTAGACTGGTATGAAATTGGTGATAGTAATGATGCTTGCCTTGTCTACAGCCAAGTCAAAGAGACTGAAACGCCAATTGAGCTAGATCAATCTTACTCAAAAGTATTGTTAGAATATGTAAGGCTTAAAGCTCAGATCAAAAACGCGAACCTTGCTTTGGACGTCATTAATGCGGAGGTCCAAAAGGACATGGGCAACCACGGCATAGCGACCGTTGGCGGCTTCACAGTCAAATGGCCGATGAAATCATATAAAGCACAGCCCGAAAAAGTTGTAGCTCCGAAAGATGCTTACAGCGTTAGACAAAAAACAATTTTAGTAAAGGAAACAAAATGACATTGCCAATTAAATCGGGAGCATTGGCTCCAACAAATATGACGGAAGCAATCCAATTCTCTGAGATGCTTGCATCATCAAATATGGTCCCAAAGAATTTCCAAGGTAAACCCGCCGACATTTTGGTTGCGGTTCAATGGGGATCAGAAGTTGGATTGCCGCCTCTGGCCGCCCTTAACGGTATTGCTGTGATCAACGGGAAGCCCAGCTTGTACGGTGACGCCGCTATGTCGCTGGTAGTTGGTCACCCGGCTTATGGTGGGCATGAGGAAAAGCTTGAAGGCGAGGAAGCAAGTTGCACAATCGTGCGGATTGTAAATGGCAAAGAAGTGCCTACCGTCCGCACTTTTTCTGTCACGGACGCAAAAAAAGCGAACTTGATGTCGAAGCCGGGCCCGTGGACCCAATATCCCAAAAGAATGTTAGCTATGAGGGCGAGAGGATTTGCTATACGCGATGCATTTCCCGATGCCCTCAAAGGGGTCATCACTTATGAGGAAGCCGCTGACATGCCGACAGACAACAGCATAAAAGATGTTACCCCGGCAAATCCATTAGACGCGACCTTCGCGCCAGAGGTTGAAGCGATTAAGCCCCCAGAAGCAGAAGACGAAGAGACACGCAATTGGGAATTGGTGAGCGAACAAGGCGTTCAAAGTTTTCCAACTGTATCAGGCTGGAAAACTAACTTTCAAATGGCATTAAATTCAATTGATGCAAACGGTGCAAAAACTTTTACCGCCCGGCGACATGATTGCGCTGAATATAAAAAGGCAAATGATGACACGATTAGCCGGATTGAAATTGAACATTTGGATGAACATAAACAAATTAAAAGCTTTTACACTAAGCTTATTAAACGATTGTCGGCCAAAGCAAAGGAGAGCGGCGAATGAAGTATCCACTAAGCAAACGTCAACGCAAGTTGTACGATTTCATCCGAGCAAACATTAAAGAAGCTGGTTTGGCTCCAACGTTTACGCATATGTCAGAATATATGTACGGCAAAGGTAAGCAAGGCCGGGGGGGCATTGCCGCCTTCGTTAAAATTCTAGAAGAACGGGGCTATGTTACGCGACTAAAGAACAAAGCCCGGAGCATTTCGCTTGTCCCTGACGGCAAAGAAGAGATTAACGACCTACGTGCAGTCAAAGCCGCTGCAGCTTCGTTTGTGCAAGTACAAGAGAACTTTCGGCAGGCTTACGATGAAAACCCAGCCGATCCTAAAAACACGGCTGAACGCGCACCAATGGTTGCTAAAGCACTTGATATGCTAAAAGGGTTAATTAATTAGATTTTTATAAAAGGAAAATATAATGGGAAATCGGAAAATAGTAGTAAGTTCTTTTGAAACAAACTTTCATAGGATGGTAAAAAGAGAATTGAGAAATGCACGTTTAGTGCTAAAAAATATTGATATTTTTGATTCTTCGTTGGTCGGTTTATCTGCAAAACTAATTGAAAAAAGAGGATCAAATTATGGGGAGTAAACGACATGTGGTTAAAGTGTTTTATAAATATTCAGACCATACAATTGAAGTCGTCGATTCCGTGTCAGTTATTAATTTAAATTTTAATTGGATTTCAAACGCATTTAAAAAACTTAAAATTTATTGGACTAAAACAATTGCTTAAACCAAAAAAAATTCAAAAGAACAAGCACATTACAAAGGCAATGGCTGAAGAAACCGCTGCTGAAATACAAGCCTATTGGGCAAAGAAAGGTTATGTAATTCACGTTTGGACAGTTAACGTTGCCCGCGGGGTTTACGGCGTCAGATCAAATATGGAAAATGGTTATCCATGTGTTGATAAAGATACCCGGCATTAATGAAAATTTAACTATTTGTTGGTTTTGCGGCGATCAATAAACCACCAAGTTAACGCAACTTCAGTTAAGAACAAAATCTTTAATACGACAAGCTCACCCAGCGAACTGGCGACACCGTTCTCATCAACAATTTGTGCTTCGGGCATCGTGAAATATACGATTGCAACGAGAGCCAGCAATCCAAACGTAAGTGCTGGTCTGACGAATCTCAGCACAGTTGCCGCTCCCTGACCTACTTGACCATAGCTCGCATCATGCTGGTAGCTTGCAGACAATTGTTGTGTCACAGCTTCTGTTTGAGCAATCAATAATTCGCTCTCCATCTCTTCAGATCGCGCACGAATGTTCATCTCTTGAAGTTTAATCTCTTGAGCAAACTCTAGCTTTTTTTCTTCAATTTTTTGTTTGCGTTCAAGAAATGACATACCCGCTGATATTGCGGAGCCTAAAACTCCGACGATTGGACCGCCCAACAAACTTACCAAGAACCCCATGTGCTAATCCTTTTTTGTGGTCGTCTATCTAAATGTAAAAAAGTGTTGTACTTGCCAATGCCTGTCCACCCTTGTTCAAGGGCCAAGCGTAAAAGCAAATCGCGATCAATATTGCGAGTGCTAAAATCAGCCGCCAAACCCAGCTTATGGACAGAATTACTTGAACCACCAATAAGCGCATTGTGTCGGCGGCTTCTATAACTAGAATTACAGGTAAGAGGACTAGCAAACAAAGAACGTAAGCGCTCGCAAGCGTCAATAAAGCTAGGGACCACAAGAAGACTGCCTGAGCCTCGACAGGCCAGTTCTGACGGTTTAAAGAAGCGCCAAGGCCACGACGAATCATTCCGAGGTACTTCTTTCCAATGCTCATATAGCATCAATCAATGCTCAACGATGTTTTAATTTCTTTAGCTTCTTTTAAAAGGTCTGCATGACTATAGAAGTAAAAGACATTAGGAAAATTTGGAAGTTTTTTGCAGCCCCCTAAAACAATAAGTGAAGTGACTATAATAATTTTAAACAGGGTTGTGTTTACCATTATGCAATCCTTCAAGTTTCATAATTCTGGCTTCGTTTGTTTCTGCTAAAATTAAATTGCGCTCAGACATTCGATGTTGTTTTTCTAAAACTGAGGGTGATAGTATACCAGATAAGACTGTCGTCTTTTGTGCATTCAATTCCACAGCATTCATTAGTTGGTCGCTACGTTGATCAAGTATTCTCAATCTAGCTTCGTAGTCTTTAGTCAATGCGGACAGTTGTTCTATTACTACGCTAAGTTTAGCTTTTACTAAAACGCTTGCAGAAACTATACTTACTAATATGGCTGCCAGAGAGAGCAGCATTTTTATATCGATACTACCATTCATCTAATCGCTCACCTTTTCACTCTTTTGAGTCTGTATAAGAATTGTTTTTTGGTTTTATATGATTTCCGATAATTATATTGTTAATAGGATCTACAACGTTATAAACAGCATTAAAAGAAATTGATCTTCTTTCTCCTTCTCCGATAAAAGGATAAACAGTATGAAGCAAATTAGACGGAAACAATAAAAGTAAACCTGCTTTAGCAGAAATTTGTAACATTCCTGTTTCTGCAAAATCAAATGGATTTTTTGCAGCAGAACTATAAACAAAATTTATATCACCATCATTGTCATATCTAAGTGATTTGCTTTCAATATTTCTACGATTTTTATAATCTGGAACTTTTAGGTATAACACTCCACTAATGTCGGATATTCCGTGATTGTGCACAGGATTATATTCGTTTTCATATTGAGAAACCAACCAACACGCATTTATATTGTTTGTAATCTTACAATTTGTTAAATCAAATTTTTTTAATCTAGCACATTCGTGAATGTAATTTAATACGCAGCTCTCAAAAAAATTATCGCATCCTGCTTCATACATATCTTTTTTATTTATTTGTAATTCTTTGTCAATTACCCCTGCTAACCCATTTCCCATAGATTGTGTGTTTTTATCTTCTATTAAATTATCTGTCATTTTAATTAGTGCATCAGTTATTTCATCAGGTGATTCTATAGATGAAAATATTGGCCCAAAAGGTCTTGACGAATTAAAAGATTTAGGAGGCAGCATTATCTGTTCTTTTTGTTTTATAGTTGATAAACCTATTTTTTTAGGTTCTGGTTTATCATTCCAAAACTCTCCACCCTGATAGAAATCATAAAGTTTATTGCCTAATATTTTTTTAGCTGAATAGTTGTTTCTAGATACTTTTTTGCGAACTTTGTGCAAATCTTTAATGTTCCAAGCATTATCAACTTCTTTACTTTCTGGCACGTTGTTTAAATCATGTTTAAACTTTTCTAATCCAACAAACTTTGATATTCGGTCAAGTTCTTTTTGTGTCTGAGTGACAAGATTTTTATACTCAATCAATAAAAAACAATCCGGATATTTTTCATACCCAGTTTTGAGGAGTTGATAAGAAATCATAAGATGTTCTATTAAT
>TARA_R100001369_G_scaffold56858_3_pt1 | contig 19117 bp, 20 predicted proteins | sample TARA_R100001369 | Tara Oceans TARA_R100001369 (sample SAMEA2621528) | marine metagenome | biome: marine biome (ENVO:00000447); feature: surface water layer (ENVO:00002042); material: "saline water (ENVO:00002010), including plankton (ENVO:xxxxxxxx)" | depth 5 m | reverse complement strand
CCGGCGATGCGGGAGAGATGCTCACGAACGCCACTAAAACCGATAACGACCACGCCCCGGCGCTGTTCAACAGCCATTCCCGGAGCTTCAGCAATAATTGCTGCTGCACCAGCATCAATAGCTGCATCAATATAAGCGCGGCCATCGGTTTCATAGCCCGGAATAGCGACAAAAACATCGCCATTGGCTACTTGCCGACTATCGAGTTTTATACCACTAACGGTAACATCCGGAACGGAAAACGACGTCGGCAGCATAGTTAACAATTCTGCAAGCTTCATCATTTATCCCCCCCAAAGCCAGCGGCGTGCACCTGTGTATCATCCAGGTTATCCGGCGGTATATTCAGTAGCCGCATAGTTTGCGATACAATTTTTGAGAACACCGGAGCAGCGGCTGTGCCGCCATAATAGTCATCAGTGCCGGGTTCGTTTATTGTCACCACCACAACCACTTTCGGATCGCTAACCGGAGCTATCCCCGCAAACAACGCGACGTATTCATCACCGTACCCACCTGTTGCTTTGGTTTTACGGGTAGTCCCTGTTTTTCCTGCAACACGATATCCGGGCACTTGTGCTGCTTTGGCTGTTCCATCGCGAACCACCTCTTCCAGCATATGCATAACGGCTCGGGTGTTATCCGGATTGAAAACTTGCTCTGCAGGTAAAGGCGATTCCTGCCTGAAAATCGTCAGCGGCCTTTTTTTCCCGCCATTAGCGATAATGTTATAAGCGTTAGCCAGTTGCAGTGTCGTTGCCGACAAACCGTACCCATAAGCCAATGTCGCAGTTTCAAAATCCGACCAGCGGCGTCTGCCACTCAGCAAACCAATACTCTCGCCTAGCAAAGCAACCCCAGTGTCACTACCTAAGCCTGCGTCGGCGTAGGTTTGCAATAAAGAGTCAACGCCAAGATCCAAAGCTATTTTAGTTACACCCACGTTAGATGAATGCTCAAGCACCTCGCTCAATGTCAATTCGCCATAGTCACGAGGGTCACTCACCCGGCGTCCACCGATTCTTAACCAACCGGGGCTCGTATCAATAGTATCGCCGGCTTTATGCCGACCTTTTTCTAACGCACTAAGAACCACAAGAGGTTTCATCGTTGAACCGGGTTCGTAGCTGTCGGTAATCGCCCGGTTCCGCATTCTGAAAGACTGCAAGTCCGCACGATTGTTAGGGTTATAGGACGGGCTATTGACCATAGCCAGCACTTCACCTGTCTCGACATCCAGCACTACTGCCGAGCCTGAAGTTGCCTGATTGTAGCGCACGGCTTTTTTCAGCTCGGTATAAGCAGTTGCCTGAATACGTTGGTCGATACTCAGTGTCAGCTGTTTTGGTTGTTGTGCATCTGTCTGGCTAATTTCTTCAACAACCCGTCCTTCTGCGTCCTTGCGATAAACTCGTTTACCCGGCGTACCGGTTAAATGCTCGTCGTACAGAAGCTCCAGGCCTTCCTGCCCAGCGCCGTCAATGTCGGTTAAACCGATTAAGTGAGAACTGATCTCACCGGTAGGATAATAACGGCGTGACTCTGTTTTTAAATACACACCGGGAATTTTCAACTGCTTCACATAATCCGCTTCTGATGGCGTCACTTTGCGTTGCAGATAAACGAAACGTTTTGACGGGTCGTCCACTTTACTGACCAGCTCGTTACGGTTCATGCGAAAAGTTTCAGCCAGGGCCTGCCAGCGACGTTCGTCAGCTAAAGCCTCGCGCTCGGCGATACGTTTGGGATCGGCCCATACGGTTTCTACCGGGACGCTAACCGCAAGTTCTCTTCCGTTACGATCAACAATAGTGCCTCGCTGAACCGCGACGCTGGATGCCCTTAAACTGCGCATATCGCCTTGCAGCGAAAAAGCATCGGGACTTATGACCTGGATATAGGCTGCGCGTGCAATTAACACAGAAAACACACCGAACAGTAAGAATACTGCGGTGTAAAAGCGCCAACGAGTACCGACTGGCTCTGTGCGTTTATTGCGACGATTCACTGCCATGAAACCAACACCTCCTGCTCTGGCTCAACGTCCCGCATGCCCAGTTGTTCCTGCGCAATACGTTCAACCCGGCTGTGTTCAGTCAGGGCGTTTTGCTCCACCACAAGGTGTCGCCACTCTCTATCCAGAGTATCCCGGTGCGATAATAAATCATCACGTTCGCCAGTTAACTGGCGGTTCAAATGGGCGGTATAGACAATGCTTAACGCGTTGCCGATAACCACCACACTCAGAAGTAAAACCCATTTATGCTGCAACAAATCCTGCAGCAACATTTTCATCAGACTGGGGTAGCGCCGCTTAGTCATTGCGAACCCTCCTTGCTATACGCAACACAGAGCTGCGCGAACGAGGATTAACCTGCACTTCCGCTTTACCCGGCTTAATTGCTTTACCAACTTTCTCCAGCGCTTTATCTTTATTGCGCTCGGCTTCAGTTACCGGCAAGCCAGGAGGTAATTGCTTTCCTTCGCTATGTTTGCGAATAAAACGTTTTACTAAACGGTCTTCCAGACTGTGGAAACTAATAACCACCAGTCGCCCATCTTCTTTCAGACCAGACAGCGAAGCGTCCAGCGCCTGTTCAATTTGTTCCAGTTCGCGGTTAATGTGAATGCGGATGGCCTGAAAGGTTCGTGTTGCCGGGTGTTTATGCTTTTCTTTTACCGGACTCACGCGGGCAATCATTTCAGCCAGTTCTTTAGTGCGGGTAAACGGCTTTTTCTCGCGATCCATAACAATGGCACTGGCGATACGGCGGGCAAAACGCTCTTCTCCGTATTCTCTCAGAACCCAGCTAATATCGTCCTTTTCTGCGCGATTAAGCCACTCGGCTGCGGTTTCTCCACTGGTGGTGTTCATCCGCATATCCAAAGGACCGTCCCGCATAAAGCTAAAGCCACGCTCAGCGTCATCTAATTGTGGGGAAGATACGCCAAGGTCAAATAGAATTCCGGTCACTTGCTGGTTCAACTGCAAGTCATCAAGTACCTGTTGCAGGTTTGAGAAAGGGGTGTGGATAATTTGAAAACGGGGGTCATCAGCAAATGCTGCAGCCGCAGCAATAGCCTCAGGATCCTGATCCAGGGCAATAACGCGGGCGTCGTCACCTAACTGGTTGAGCAGAGCACGCGTGTGTCCGCCGCGACCAAATGTGGCGTCGATGTATGTGCCTTGCGGATCAGTCGCTAATGCTTCTATCGACTCTTCCAGTAGCACCGAAACGTGTTGCGGTGACGTTGTAATCATTATAATGAAAAGTCTTCTAGTCGTTCGTTAAGAGTAAAGTCACCTTCGCGTTCAACATCCATGTCCTGCGCCACTTGTTCGTGCCAGGCGTCTTCATTCCAAACTTCAAATTTATTCAGCTGCCCGACAAGCATCAGTTTTTTCTCTAAACCGGCGTGTTGTCTCAACGGAGCTGACAGGAGCAAACGACCATTTTTATCCATTTCACAGTCGTCGGCGTGGCCTAAAAGAAGTCGCTGTAAGCGACGTTCTGCAGGGTTCATACTGGATAATCGAGTAAGCTTTTGTTCGATGATTTGCCACTCGGGAAGCGGGTACAGCAACAGGCACGGTTGCTTAATATCAATCGTGCAGACCATTTTGCCTTCACAGTCTAATGACAACGCATGACGGTATTTAGCCGGTATGGCTAACCGTCCTTTGCTATCCAGACTTAATGTTGTTGCACCTCGGAACATGATCCCACCTGATCATTGCGATCCACTATTATCCACAAATCCCCACAATGTTACAGTCTAGGTGTCTCTCTTTCCCACTGTCAAGAAAAAACCTCTCTATTTGTCAGGCCTTGACGGTAAATTTACATTAAGCGGTTGATGCAACGCGTAAAATTATTTTTCCGTTAGAGCTCGTATAATTTTTGTGCGATACTCATTTCAGTTTTGGTGGGCAACGGTAATTAATGAAACGCTACTTATTCGTTATTTTCATCAGCTTCTGCATTCTGGTAACGGGCGTTATCTGGTTTGCTGAAAACCAGCATTCACAGGTAGTAGAGTCACGCAAGCGGGTAGCTACCGAGCGCTTAGGTAAACTTCGCGCCGCGCTGGAAGGTCAGATCAATTCGTCGTTAGTTACGGCTCGTGCACTACAGGCCGAAATTAAGCTCTCACCAGACATTTCTCCTGAACGTTACCGGCTGTTAATGCAGGAGCTTATTGATAGCGATGTTCCGGTACGGCACGTAGCGTTAGCACCTAATTTGATCATTGAGTTTGTTTACCCTCTGGCTCCAAATAAAGCTGCTCTGGGTTTTGACTACCGCACATCTCCACAGCAATTCGAAAGCGTTCAGGAAGCTATTCAGAAAAAGCAAATTGTTATCGATGGCCCGGTCAACTTAATACAAGGAGGCTGGGCGTTAATTGCCAGAGCTCCGGTTTTTATCAATGACAATAAGCTGTGGGGCATGATTGCCGTGGTCATTGATATAGGAGACTTAATTGCCAGCAGCGGCCTGGACTCCGTCAACGACTACCTTTTCGCGTTAAAGAAAGAAAACGGCAATGGCGACCACCTGTTTGACTTCGGCGATGCTTCACTCTGGCAGCAAGATTACGTCGCCATTGAAGTGGCGGTTTCAACCGGCAAGTGGATACTGGCTCTGGCTCCAAAAAATGCAGTTTGGGCCCATCGCGGCAGCATTTATTGGAGCATTATTGTGGCCGGACTGCTGTTGTCCTTTTTAATGACCGCCTTTATGTACAATTTGGTGACGGCGCAAAGCCGACTGCGCTCGGCGCTTGTTACTATTGACCACCAGGCGCATTTTGATTCGATTACTGATTTACCGAATCGTCGGGCTTTTGTCGACTACCTTGATCAACTTACCCAGAAAGGCAGGGAACAACACTTTGCCATTCTATTCATCGACCTTGACCACTTTAAAGAAGTTAACGATAACCTTGGTCACGATGCTGGCGACGAACTGTTAGTTTCAGTTTCTGACCGTTTACGAAACCAACTAAGGGGTTCCGACTTCATTGCCCGTATTGGTGGTGATGAATTTGTTGTCGTTATTAACCGTTTTACGTCGCATCAAATAATTAATGACCTTGCCAGCCAAATTAACCGGCAGTTAAGTGAACCTTTCAACTTACGCCAGAACCAAATTCAAACCACCTGCAGCATAGGTATTGCGCTTTACCCTGACGACGGCATCAAAGCCTCTGAACTATTAAAAAATGCCGATCTTGCCATGTACGCAGCAAAAACGGCTGGGCGACGCACTCATTACTTTTTTAACGACGAATTAAGAGAGCAAACTGAACGCCAAAACGCCATTCATAAACGTATGCGTGAAGGCCTTAAGCGGCATGAGTTTTATTTGGTTTATCAACCCATCATCGACTTCAGCACCGGTAAAATCAGTAAATGCGAAGCGCTCTTGCGCTGGCAGGATGAAGACGGAAACATGATTTCGCCGGCTGAATTCATTCCGGTTGCTGAACGTACCGGGCTTATTCATGAACTAGGGCAGTTTGTTCTGGAGCAAGCTTGCGTTGACTGGGCTGTCGTACACAAGTCTGGTTACCCCATTGAGGTCTCAATTAATCGCTCCGAACGTGAACTTAATGATATGGAGTCGGCCAAACGATGGCTGTCCTGCATCAGTCAGCATGGAATACCTAATACCAGCATAACCTTTGAAATTACCGAGTCACTGTTAATGAGCAATAAACAGCGGCAATTACAAATTTTACATTATTTGCGGTCTCAGGGAGTGCAGTTAGCAATCGACGATTTTGGTACCGGCTATTCCAGTATTAATTACCTGCAACGGTATCCTGTCGATTATATAAAAATAGATCGTAGTTTTTTAAGTCAGGCACCTCAAAATAAGGTGCAGGTAGCACTGCTGGATGCGTTGTTACAGGTAGCCAGAGCTTTGGATATTAACGTTATTGCCGAGGGCGTTGAAACCCGGCAACAGTGGGAATTACTGCAGCGACAGAGATGCGATTTTGCACAGGGCTATTTTATTAGTGAGCCATTGCCGCTTAATGAATTATTGAAGTTTCTAAAAGACTGGCAGTTTTAAAACCCTAAAAAGGTGGAGAGCCGGCCGATAAGCCGGGTTCTGTCGTGGACAATCATTCATCTAGTGATCAGGTTGCCCTGACCCTCAAGCAGTCTACCCGGGTTCAACGCGGGCCGCGCCAAAGAACCCCTATTTGACCTTGCTCCGGGTGGAGTTTACCGTGCCACAAACTGTTACCAGTTGCGCGGTGCGCTCTTACCGCACCCTTTCACCCTTACCTGTGCTGCAAGCAGCCATCGGCGGTTTACTCTCTGCTGCACTAGTCGTCGGCTTACACCGCCCAGGCGTTACCTGGCACCCTGCCCTATGGAGCCCGGACTTTCCTCCCCCTGTAAACAGGCGGCGATTGTCTGGCCAGCTCTCCGCGGGGGATTCTACGCTGCAGCAGGCATTAACTCAATCTTTGTTTCACTCATTATTTTTATTCTCAAGCGCCCACTGGTAGAGTTCATTTTTCCGTTCATCGTGAATTTTTGCGGTCATAGCTGCCGCCTTTTTTAACGGCAACTCTTCTAGTAGCAGCAGTAACGTGCGCTTAGCCGCTTCTCCCGGACCGTCACGAACATCCGTTTCCGTCTGTGCAGGTGCTATTAGCAAAACCATTTCACCGCGCTGTTGGTTTGTATCGTCGGTTAAAGCCTGCAACAATTCAGCCGCAGTGCCATTTAAGTATGTCTCAAACTGCTTAGTCAACTCGCGCGCAAGCACTATCTGCCGGCCACTGCCTAAAACCACGTTCATATCAGTCAGCGTATGTAAAATTCGGTGAGGGCTTTCATACACAACAACAGTCCGGGTTTCGGTCTTCAGAGCCTCCAGCTTTGCACGACGTTGCTGGGGCTTTGATGGCAAAAAGCCTTCAAAAGCAAACCGGTCTGTTGGTAACCCGGCTGCAGACAGAGCAACCGTAACAGCGCAGGCACCGGGTAACGCAATAACCTTCAGCCCGCGTTCCCTGCAACGATGCACCAAAACATAACCAGGATCATTGATGAGTGGCGTACCTGCATCACTGACTAACGCCAGCGACTCACCTTGCAGCAAACGCTCGATAACCGCGTCCACACGCTGTGTCTCATTATGTTCGTGCAGGGCGAATACGTCATTCTGTATGCCATAATGCTGCATGAGTTTGCGCGTGTGTCTTGTATCTTCCGCAGCAATGGCTGCAACTTCCGCCAATGTCTTAACTGCTCTTTCCGTTATATCGCCTAAATTGCCGATAGGTGTCGGCACAATATAAAGAATGCCCTGCTCTGCCATAATCAGTCTCTGTTTGTTTCCAACGTCAATGCCGTTTATAGTATCACCGAACAGGCACCAAAGCGGAACCTTACAGTGTTTAGAACTCATTCATTTGTACTTTTAGCTCTAATGGCATTACTGGTATTAACCCAGTGTACCTCGGCACCTGACCGATCAGCAGATAAACCGGCAAAGACGGTCGATGTTGCTGACCAGGAATTAAGCTTAAAAGAAGAAAAATCAGCCCGGGACTGGTTACAGGAAGCCGCTGCTGCAAAAAATGAAGTTGAGCAACACTCCGCTTTAATACGAGCCGCTAATGCTTTTCAAAGTGAGCAACAATGGCAACAAGCGGCCGCTATTCTTTCGCAGTTAAGTGCTCAAAAAATTACTCGTCACAGTCAAAAATATTACCGCCTTGCAAAAGCACGTTGGGCCGCAGAGCAGCAAATTTGGTCAAAGGTGATAGAAGAACTGGAAGATGTCGCCACTCAGTTTAATCAAAGAGAATTTCGCGCTCTTAGTCTGCAACTACTTTCTCAGGCGGCTTATCAGCAACACGACTACTGGCAGTCGCTGGTGTGGCAGGTTGATGCTCAGCGCTTTGCAGAACAACCCAATACAGATACAGTCTGGTCTATAGCCCGTCGGATTAAACGAGAAGAGCTTCCGCAACAGCGCCCTAACGACTTAGCCCTCGCGGGTTGGTGGCGACTGGTGGATTATCATCATCAGGCAATGACCTCACCGGATAGCCTGGAATCTTACTTAAATCAGTGGCAGCAAAGCTTTCCAGACCACGATGCTGCGGCACTGGTCGACATCTGGCTTGAACCATCACTAAAGTCGTCAGAAGATGCACCGGAAGCCGGGCAGGCATCTCCGGAACCGACCCTCGCGGTGTTATTACCATTATCCGGACGCTACAAGCAACAAGGCCAGGCGGTGCGAGACGGAGTTATCGCCCGCACCGGTGAAATGAAAAACCTAAGAGTTGTTTTCATCGACAGCGAAACGGGCGATATTGAGTCTCAACAAAAACAAATACAGGAACTAAGCCCGGTTGGAATTATTGGCCCACTGTTAAAAGACAAAGTAGCGGCCTGGGCGGAGCAACCTCTTGCGGGGATTCCTCAGGTTTACCTTAATCAGATAGACGATGGGAAATTAGCCCAAAACTCATTAACCAACGTGTTTTTCGCATTAAGCCCAGACACCGAAGCGCATCAAGCCGCGCAACAAATTAACACACAGTTCCCCGAATCGAAGAGTGCACTGATAATTACCGCTGATGGCTCCAGTGGCCGCAGAATGGTTGATGCCTTTAAGTCAAGTTGGAACAATAACGAGGCAGGAGAACCCAGGGTTTCTTACTTCTCTGAACGCGAAGATATGAAAGCCACAGTGGAGCGTTCACTGGGTTTAACTGACAGTCAGCAACGTATCCGCGCAGTTAAGATTGCAGCAGGGAAAATTATTGTCGATGAGCAGGAACGCAGCCGACGAGACATTAGTGCTATTTATCTGCCGGGTAATCTACAACAGACTCGTCTTTTAAAACCTTTTATTGATGTCAGCGTTTCGCCATTTGCAGAACCTATTCCTGTTTATGCCAGCTCGGCTACCCATGAACTCAGAAATCGTTTAGGTGACTCAGATCTTAATGGCATTATTTTTTCAGACATTCCCTGGTTAATAGAGAGTTCGGGTAAAAACATACTTCTAAGTCAATGGCTTGAATTGCGAAGTGGGTGGGGTCTGTCGCTAGCGCGCTTAACCGCTATGGGATACGACAGCGTATCCTTGATTCAACGACTTGAAATGATGAACCGCATGCCTGGATTGGTCTGGTCGGGTTTAAGTGGTGAACTGCACATTGATAACTCAGTTGTTCAACGGAAGCTTATTTGGGCTACCTTTAGTGAAGGAGAAATCACCTTAGCTAAGGAAGCAGACAATGCAGGAAGTCGTTACCGGTAAGCGCGCTGAATTACTCTCAGCCGAGTTTCTGAAGAAAAACAACCTTACAATTATTTGCAAAAATTACCGTATTGACGGTGGTGAAGTTGATATCATAGCCCGAGACGGTCATTACTGGGTGTTTTGCGAGGTAAAATTCCGGGACGATGAGAGTTTTGCGGCTGTTATTGAACAGATTCAGCCGCAGCAATGTCGCCGAATACGATACACCGCTCGCCACTACTTACTCAGTAATAATATCGATGAACATACTGCGGCTATACGTTTCGACGTAATTGCAATAGTAGGTCAGCCAACAAAAATTGAATGGTTTAAGGACGCATTCTGACTATGAATGACGAATTGATTAAGGCGCTTTTTACAGAAAGCATACAGACACAAATTTCAGCGGTGGAAAGCCTGACCGACGAGATGGCCACAACGGTTGAACTGTTAGTGGCTAATTTGTTGAATGGTCAGCGTGTCTTTTGCTGCGGCGACCGCACGACAGGAATCGTTGCTCAGCACTTTGCAAACCTCATGACCGAAGGCATGAAATTAGAGCGTCCTCCCTTTCCAGTACTAGCATTGGCCCTTGGCAAGCAAAAACAGCTTGCCGCACTGGGTCAAGCCGGTGATATTCTACTGGTCATAGCGGACAACCAAGAGAATGAAGAGTTAGCATCGGTTATGGAAACAGCTATTAGCCGCGATATGCTTATTATTGCTTTAACCGGCGAGGGCAACGATTCTGTTTCCGGTTTACTAGGTGCTAACGATATCGAATTAAGGGCACCCAGTTTAAATCCGGCTCGTATACTAGAAACTCAGCTGTTTATTGTCCACGGCTTGTGTGAACAAATTGAAAACACGATCTTTCCGCAGGAGCACTGAAGCGTATGACTTTATCTAGAACCTTTTTACCCGTCATTTTTATCAGTTTATTAAGTTTACAGGGCTGCGCCGCAGTTGCTGTCGGAGCAGCCGCAGTAGGAATATCTTCAGCTACTGATCCGCGGACAATTGGAACACAAGTGGATGATCAGACTATTGAATTGAAAGCTAACGCTAAACTGGGAAATGATGAACAACTTGAAGATGCCCGCGTGGTCGCTATCAGTTACGATACTAATGTTCTTTTGGTTGGCCAGGTTCCAAGCGAAGCTCTGAAAAGAAGAGCTGAAGAGATCATCAAAGACACTAACGGTATTAATAAAATTTTCAATCAACTCCGTATTGGCTCTAAAGCCTCGGCAGCCGTGCGCGCCGGAGATAGCTGGATAACCAGCAAAATTAAGCTCAAGTTTGCTAATAATAAATCTATAGATGCAACTAATATCAAAGTAGTGACAGAGAACGCTGAGGTATTTTTACTAGGCCATGTAAGCCAGATTGAAGCAGATGCCGCGGTAGAGGTTGCCAGAAACGTAGATGGCGTAGAGCGGGTAGTTAAAGCACTAACCATTAAGCGTTAGTGCTTTGTATTGTTACTTAACTACTTTTAGGTTGGGCTTTTTCTTTGCTGTTTTTTGCTCAGCATCGTCACTACCCTTATCTTCTTCATCAAGCTCAGGCATTTTGTCCAGTTCGGGTTCGGCCTCAAACATTGCTCCGGCACCGTTCTCACGGGCATAGATAGCTAAAGCCGCAGTCATAGGCACAACAACTTGCATTGGCTGTCCACCAAAGCGCGCGTTAAAGCGAACTTCATGGTCAGCCAGTTGCAGCCCCTGAACCGCTGTTGGCGAAATGTTTAGTACAATTTGCCCTTCACTAACAAAGTTCTGCGGCACAACGGTTCCCACAATAGTCGCATCAACCACCAAGTGTGGGGTCAGGTCGTTATCAACTATCCACTCGTACAATGCACGCAGCAGATAAGGTCTTTTCGGCGTCATAGTAAAACTCCTCGACGTCGATGAAATTAATTACGCGCGAGTTCTTTCTCTTCTTCTGTTAAAGAATCCTGGAACGTTTTGCGTTCAAACAGGCGTACCATATATTGCTTTATTTCTTTTGCGCCCTGACCTTCTAAATCGATACCGTAAGCGGGCAAACGCCAAAGCAGAGGAGCCAAATAGCAATCAACCAGACTAAATTCTTCGCTCATAAAATACGGTGTATCGGCAAAAATAGGAGCCAGGGAAAGAATACCTTCTTTCAGTTCCTGCCTTGCCTGAGCATCATTCTTTTGGATCTTTTCAGCCAGGCTATACCAGTCGCGCTCAATTCGGTACATCATTAAACGACTCGTACCACGAGCAACCGGGTAAACAGGCATTAAAGGAGGATGCGGGAAACGCTCGTCCAAGTATTCCATAATGATTTGAGCGTTATAAAGCACAAGCTCACGATCAACCAGAGTCGGTTTAGCCTCTGGGTACGGATTAAGCTGTAACAAATCCTCCGGCGTACTTTCGTCGGTCACATAGGTAATTTCGACCCCAACACCTTTCTCAGCTAACACCAGACGTACCTGATGACTCTTTAAGTCATCCTTTCCTGAATATAACGTCATTACTGAGCGTTTATTTGCTGCAACAGCCATTCCTTTCTCCAGATAATATCAACGGCAAAAGGGTGGCAAGCCACCCTTTCTTAAGCCGTTGTCTAACAGACTGATAAGCCCCGATTATTTCAGGTCTTTCCAAAACTCTTTTTTCAGTAACCATGCCAAAATGGTGAATACCAGCAGGAAACCAAAAACAAACCAACCAATGCGACGTTGTTCTAATAACATAGGTTCTCCGGTATAAACCAGAAAAGCGGTTAAATCCAACATGGCTTGATCATATTCACTTTCAGATAAACGCCCACCACCATCGGTTTCAATACCGACGTACACGTCTTCCATTTCACCGTCTATTAGGCGTTCTTCATAGGTCTTCTCCGGAAGCCCTTGAAGTTCTTGCAATACATGGGGCATTCCCACATTTGGGAACACCGCATTATTGACGCCGAAAGGACGGCTGTCATCTTTATAGAATGAACGTAAATAAGTATAAATCCAGTCCGCTCCGCGTACACGGGCTACGTTCGTTAGATCGGGTACCGCGGTACCAAACCAGTTCGCTGCTGATTCAGGATTCATATTATTGGTAATTCTGTCACCGGCTTTGTCGCCGGTAAACTGCAAGTTCTTTTCGCCTAACTCTTGCGGAATACCAAGATCCTCAAAAGTACGGTTATAACGATGGTACTGCAGTTGGTGGCAACCCAGACAGTAGTTCATGTATAACTGCGCGCCGCGCTGCAGTGAGGCTTTATCGTGTAAGTCGACTTCGGCCTTGTCCAAGGGAACTTCAGGGCCCGCCGCAAATACAAGCGACGGAACCAAAGTTATAAGAGCGATTAACAATTTTTTCATTTCGACGTCACCCTTTCTGGTACCGGTTTAGTCTTCTCGCGCTTACTGTAGAACCAAAGCAGCCCGAAGAATGCAAAGTACAGGAACGTAAATATCTGTGCGAATATTGTTGCAACAGGAGTTGCCGGTTGCGTTCCCAGATAACCCAGCACAACGAAACTGATGGCAAATACGCCGAGGTTTAGCTTATGCAACAGGCTACGATAGCGAATAGAACGTACTCGCCCACGGTCTAGCCAAGGCAACAGGGCCAGGAAGACAATAGCAGCGAACATCAAAATAACACCAAACAGCTTGTCGGGCACCGCACGTAAAATTGCATAGAACGGCGTGAAATACCATACAGGAGCAATGTGTTCCGGTGTTTTCAAGGGGTTCGCCGGCTCAAAGTTAGGCGGCTCAAGGAAAAAGCCTCCCATTTCCGGGTTGAAGAAAATAACGTAACAGAACAAGAACAAGAACACGCCGAACCCGAACAAATCCTTAATAATGTAGTAAGGGAAAAACGGAATAGAATCGACAATGTCTTTCTTGTTAGTAAAGCGCTCGTGGAACTTAAACTTCGGCTTTTCTTCGTCTGGCACAGAGCCTTTCGGCTTCTTAGTATCGATACCGTCAGGGTTGTTCGAACCAACCTCATGCAAAGCGACAATGTGCAGGAACACCAAAATAACCAGTACTAGCGGCAGAGCAATAACGTGCAGCGCAAAGAAACGATTTAGCGTCGCTCCGGAAATAACGTAATCACCACGTATCCATAAGGTTAAATCATCACCAATAACCGGTATGGCACCGAATAGTGAAATAATAACCTGTGCGCCCCAGTAAGACATTTGTCCCCAAGGCAGCAAGTAGCCCATAAAGGCTTCGGCCATCAGTACCAGGAAGATGAACATACCAAACAGCCAAATAAGCTCACGAGGCTTCTGGTAAGAACCGTACATCATACCGCGGAACATATGCAGATAAACGACAACGAAGAACGCAGAGGCACCGGTGGAGTGCATATAACGCAACAACCAGCCGTATTCGACATCACGCATGATGTATTCAACCGAGGCAAAGGCACCGTCGGCGCTTGGCACATAGTTCATGGTTAACCAGACACCAGTCAGTATTTGGTTAATTAATACGATGGTTGCCAAAAAGCCAAAAACATACCACATGTTAAAGTTTTTTGGAGCTGGATACTGCGCCAGGTGGATGTTCCAGGTTTTGGTCATGGGGATGCGGGCATCCATCCACTCTACAAATCGCTTAAACATTATGCTTGCCCCTTATCTTCACCCACCAAAATGGTGTTATCGTCGATAAAATAATGTGGCGGCACGACCAGGTTCAGTGGTGCAGGAACACCTTGGAATACGCGCCCTGCGACATCAAATTTAGAACCGTGGCATGGGCAGAAAAAGCCAGACTCAACGCCCTCAACGTGCTCCCCCATTCCGCTCGCAAGATAAGATGGAGAGCAACCAAGGTGGGTACAAATACCAACCGCAACGAAGAATTCTTCTTTAATTGAGCGATATTGATTTGCCGCATAAGGTGGCTGCTGCGGCTCTTGAGAATTCGGATCGCGAAGCCTACCTTCTATTTCACCCAACTCTTCAAGCATGTCCGGTGTACGGCGAACCACCCACACAGGCTTGCCACGCCATTTAACACGGACTAGCTGGCCAGGCTCAGCTTTGCGTATATTTACTTCTACGGGCGCTCCCGCGTTTTTTGCTTTCGCACTTGGGTTCCACGATGCTATGAAAGGAACGGCTACTGCTACCGCTCCTGCACCACCTACCACTGAGGTTGCGACAGTCAAAAAACGACGGCGGCCTTTATCTACAGGCGCATTGCTCATCCATCTATTCTCCAGTTTTGGACGCTCCACGATGCGTTGTCGCGAAGTCGGGAATTAGCTGCTGCTTTGTCCGCTGATGCGGATTACAGAAAATGCTTTGAGATGATAATGAAAAGACACACTTTTTACAAGCTTAATAGCCGCCCTTATTGGTCTATTTCCATTTATTTTTGACATAAAAAAACCCAGCCGAAGCTGGGTTTTGCCACAAAAAACAAAGACGAATTAACGCTTTGAGAACTGTGGACGTTTACGTGCTTTATGCAAGCCGATTTTCTTACGTTCAACTTGACGAGCGTCACGGGTAACGTAACCTTCTTTACGTAATGGACCACGTAAAGCTTCGTCGTATTGCATTAATGCACGAGTAATACCGTGACGAATTGCACCCGCCTGACCGGTAGTACCACCACCACTTACAGTGATGTACATGTCAAACTTTTCAGTCATTTCAACTAATTCTAATGGTTGACGAACAACCATTTGAGCCGTTTCACGACCGAAGTATTCGTTCAGTTCACGGTTGTTAATTTTGATGTTGCCGCTACCAGGACGCAAAAATACGCGAGCCGTGGAGTTTTTGCGACGACCAGTACCGTAGTATTGATTATCTGCCATAGTGTTCTTGCTCCGTATTATATATCCAGTTGTTTAGGTTGTTGAGCAATATGGTTATGCTCAGTACCTGCGTACACTTTCAGTTTACGGAACATGGCACGACCCAATGGACCACGGGGTAACATACCTTTCACCGCTTTCTGAATGACCATCTCTGGTTTCTTAGCAATCAGTTTTTCAAAACTGATTGATTTGATACCACCCGGAAATCCAGTGTGCGAGTAGTACATCTTGCCCTGAGCTTTATTACCGGTAACAGTAATTTTCTCAGCGTTAATGACGACGATATAGTCGCCGGTATCAACGTGAGGAGTGTACTCAGGCTTATGCTTGCCGCGTAAACGACGAGCGATTTCAGTAGCTAAACGACCTAAAGTTTTGCCTTCAGCGTCTACTACGTACCAGTCGCGTTTTACCGTTTCTGGCTTGGCTACAAATGTTTTCATTGTATAAAACCTACATTTTAAAAGTTCACGGACAGTAATTCCGGGCTTCCCCGCGAATCACAACAATAAAAAAATGATAGAAATCATTTAGTTATCTGCTGCGACCGCTGCATTACGTTATGTAACACAACGGACTGTAACGTGGGCTGCGCGGATTATAGGAAAAATGCGGTTAAAGATCACGCATTTTCTGAAATTTATGCTTTATGAGCCATTGCCAGATATTCCTGACTTTGCATTTCCTGCAGTCGGCTGACACAACGGCGAAACTCGAAAGTTAACTGGCCTTCCGTATAGAGAGCTTCAATACTCACATCTGCTGACAAAATCAGTTTCACCCGACGCTCATAAAATTCATCAACTAACGCTATAAAGCGGCGAGCCGTATCATCTTTCCCCGCGCCCATTTGCTCAACATTACTAATCAATACCGCATGGTAAAGTCTGGCTATTTCCATGTAGTCATTTTGGCTACGGGCTGTCTTACAAATGGAGGTAAAATCAAAAAATACCACATCGTCACACTCTGCCCGAACGTCAATATCCCGTCCTTCAATTTCAATACAGTCTGATTCGTAACGCTCTTTACATTCAGGCGCTAGCTCTTTGAAGTATTTCCATAAATTCTTATCGGCTTTTTCATCCAGTGGCGAATGAAAAATTTCCGCCCGGGTAAGCGTTCGAAGACGATAATCAATGCCGCTATCCACATTAACCACTTCGCAGTGCTGATTGATGAGTTTAATAGCAGGAATGAAACGTGCGCGTTGCAGTCCGTTTTTATAGAGTTCGTCAGGAACGATGTTTGAAGTCGCTACCAGCACCACCCCTTTCTCAAATAAGTACTCAAACAGCCTACCCAGTAACATGGCATCGGTAATATCCTGCACAAAAAACTCGTCAAAGCAGACAATTCGTGCTTCGGCGGCAATGTTATCAGCCACAATGCGTAACGGATCGCTCTGCTTATCCAGTTGTTTAAGTTCATTATGAACCCGGTGCATGAATCGGTGAAAGTGGATTCGCCATTTACGCTCAATTGGCAGACTTTCAAAGAAGGTATCAACCAGATAGGTTTTCCCACGGCCGACACCACCCCAAAAGTAGATGCCCTGAGGCTGATCCGGCTCTTTGTTAAACCACTTTTGCCAGCCTGGCAGAGTCTGATATTGATGCCACTCAATAAGCTCATCATGCAGTCTTTGCAAATGTTTAACAGCGTTTAGCTGCGCAGCATCTTTCGAGAAATCATTGTGTTCTATATCATACTGATAACGTTCTAGTGGAGACATTTGCTGTTTGGACACTACCACTTCACCTCAGTTGGGATTATCCTATAAGTTAATATGTTACCATGAAGGTGAAGCGCAGCAATCATTCGCCGCTGCGACAGCTTGTTCAGGAGTTAATTATGAGTTGGATTATTGGGGTTCTGTTGGTCGTTGCTGGTGCTATCATTGGCTTTTTTGCGGCTCGTTACAGCCAGTCGAAAGGCCAGTCAGGCGATCTCGAAGAGCAAGTACAGCAAAGTCAGCAGCGTTTAACCGACTACCAAAGAGAAGTTGCCGAACACTTCGCCACCGCAAACGCTATGGTCGAACAACTGGCAGATACCCAGCAACGTTTACAAAGCTACTTAAACCAAAGTGCTGAGCTGCTTGAGAAAAGCGATGTACAAAGTGACCTGCCTTTTTTCGCAGAAGACACAATTAAACAACTGCGAGTGGCCAATTCATTAAATAAAGATCACCGTTCAGGCCGTGACAGCTATAGCGCCAACGATATTCCCCGCGATTACACCGAGGGCTCCAGCGGGCTCTTTTCAAGTAGTTACGAGCAAGATCAAGAAAAAGAGTCATCAAAAACATCTTGAAACATTTTTAGAGTGAACTCATATAGCTGACAAGCGGTCTTAACTGGCGACCGTTTGTTAGTGCTTTATTAAGGAGTCACTCGAATCATGAAAAGAGTCTTAGCATTATTCAGTTTAATCTGTGTTGTTAGCTTCACCTCTATACCTTCTGCCCATGCTGGCATTCCTTTTTTTGGCAATGACGACGAACAGCCGACCTTAGCGCCGATGCTTGAGGAGGTAACACCCGCCGTCGTCAATATCTCAGTAAAAGGTAAGCGAGAAGTACGACAACGCCTGCCGGAAGCGCTTCGTTTCTTTTTTGGCCCGGATTCTCCACGTGAACAAGTCCGTGAGCGCCCGTTTAGAGGCTTAGGTTCCGGCGTGATTATTGATGCGGAAAAAGGCTATGTAGTAACCAATAACCATGTTGTAGACGACGCTACAGAAATTCTCGTCACCCTAAAAAATGGCCGTGAGTTTGATGCTAAAGTTATAGGCACTGATGAACGCAGCGACGTGGCTTTGCTAAAGATAGAGAACGGCGAAAACCTCACCGCCATAGAGCTTGGCAAGTCATCAGAGCTGCGAGTCGGTGATTTCGTGGTCGCTATTGGTAACCCTTTCGGGCTTGGCCAGACAGTAACCTCCGGTATCGTTAGCGCTCTAGGTCGAGCAGGTCTTGGCATTGAGGAACTGGAAAACTTCATCCAGACCGATGCCGCTATTAACAGCGGTAATTCGGGCGGTGCTCTGGTCACTTTAGACGGCAAACTCATTGGAATTAACACCGCGATACTCGGCCCTAACGGTGGCAATATCGGTATCGGTTTCGCTATTCCATCGGACATGATGAATAACTTAGTACAACAATTGATTGAATTTGGCGAAGTTCGCCGCGGTGTACTGGGAGTGCGGGGTAACGATTTAACTCACGACGTTGCTCAGGCATTGAATATTCCGGTCAACCGGGGGGCTTTTGTTTCACAGGTCGTACCGGGTAGTTCAGCAGATGAAGCTGGTATTGAATCGGGCGATGTCATTATCTCAGTCGATGGGCAGACAATCCGCTCATTTTCGGAGCTTGGTGCAATGGTCGGCTCTATAGGCTCAGGGAACTCATTAAAGCTTGGGGTGATTCGCGACGGTGAAGAGCAATCGATTAACGTCACCCTTGGTGCACAGGACATGTCTGTTACAGCTGAGTCAATTCACCCGGCTTTACAGGGCGCTACTCTTGCTGCAACGGATGGAAATGGAATTGAAGTAGAAGAGCTTGAAGAGCGTTCTCCTGCTGCGCGAATTGGCCTAGAGGAAGGCGATATTATTCAGGGCGTTAACAGAAAGGCAGTGAGCTCAATATCGGAGTTGCGGGCAGCAATTGAAGATAAGAGCGGTGTTATAGCCCTTAATATAAAACGAGGCGACAGTTCACTCTTTATTGTGTTGCGTAACGCAAACTGACATTGTGACAGGCAGGTGGTATCAGTGCTATGCTGATACCACCTGATTTAACCGGAAGCTGGTATGCAACAACTTTCTTCAACTTTACGATTTTTACTTCAGTCAGTTGGCTTAGGCCTAGTTGTTGCGGCTATTGTTATTATCGCTAAACCTTTCTGGGCACAGTCCGAATCATTAAGACAAAACGGCAACGAAATTACCTCCTTTAATCAGGCCGTCCGAAAAGCC